>ERZ779827.23-NODE-23-length-122383-cov-6.17647_pt1 | contig 122383 bp, 118 predicted proteins | sample MGYA00433089_ERZ779827 | MGnify/ENA primary metagenome ERZ779827 (study PRJEB29588, sample SAMEA2147589) | human gut metagenome | biome: human gut; feature: human-associated habitat; material: faeces | place: Denmark | collected 2008/2010 ...
GACAGCTGTCGGACGATAATTAAACAACTGTTGGACGATAATGCAACAGTTGTCGGACGATTAGTTTTTAGGAAGAAGAAAATTAATCCGCTTAGCGACAAAAATAATTCCCCGAAGCGACGAGAACTGTTTATCGCTATAAACAAAAATAAATATCTTATGAGCGCGTATTACGACCTTTACGAAACGCCTTCGCCCGACGGGAAAGAAGACAAGAAATCACTCCATGCACGTATCTGCCCGAAAAGGACTTATACCCAAAAGGAGTTTGTGGAACATATCGCAACTTTCCAACATCTGCCCAAGAATGTGATAGGGGCAGCATTGGATGCCTGCATTGACGAGTTGTGCGACCTCCTTGCCAACGGAAACATCGTGGAGCTGGGAGAACTCGGATTCTTCAGCACTTCACTGAAATGCCTGCGCGAGACCGACGACGAGAAAAAGAAAATCCGCTCCGAATCCGTCCAATTCCAAAACGTACACCTGCGCATCAGCAGCACGTTCCGCAACAACATCAAGAAGAAAATGACGTTGGAACGTGTACACTCCACTACCAAGAAATCGAAAAAAGTAGTAGAGACCACCGAAGAAACAAGAAAAGCCGAACTGGAACTGTTCCTCAAGCAGAATGTATGTATCAACAAGAACGAATACATCCAGCTAAGCGGACTAACCAGACATGCCGCCATAGACGAACTGAACAACTTCATCCGGCAAGGGTTCCTGCGCCGCCGCGGAATGGGAAGGTCAACGGTCTATGTGCGACAAGAAAAAGACACAGCAAACGAAATTTAGGGGGGCAAGCACAGAGACACAGAGACATAGAAATTAATTTGAAAAGAATCTCTGTGCCTTTGTATTTTCGTGTTCATCCCCCCCAAAAAATAATAAAACAACAAACAATGGAAAAATCAACAGAACCCCAACCCTGCACGCAGTGGTTCGTCTTCTTCAAAGACCAACTGCTGCTGAAAAAAGGATATACAGACAAAGGAGAAATAAAATACAGCGTACCCGTCAGTATAGAGCCTCCTCTGACACCGGAAGCCGGAAGTAATATACACGAAGTGTTCCCCCCCAACGGCAAGCAAGTACGTGCATTCGCTTTGGAACAGCCCGTGGCCGAAACCGACGAATGGGTCATGATAGGCCTGCGCGCATCGTACGACTACATCTCGCCGGACGAGTACCGTTCTGCAGGAAAGGCCTTCCAGATACTCTATTGGGACGAGCACAGCCACTTCTGCCCCGTGTGTGGTACCGCCATGGAGCACCAGACCCCCATCATGAAGAAGTGTCCCAACTGCGGCAATGAGATGTACCCTCCCGTTTCCACCGCCATCATCGTACTGATACGCAAAGGAGACGAAATCCTGCTGGTGCATGCCCGGAACTTCCGAGGAACCTTCTACGGACTGGTGGCAGGCTTCCTCGAAGCCGGCGAGACACTGGAAGAATGTGTGGAACGGGAAGTTTTTGAGGAAACGGGGCTGAAGGTAAAGAACATCACCTACTTCAGCAACCAGCCCTGGCCCTACCCCAGCGGATTGATGGTGGGTTTCATTGCCGACTACGAAAGCGGGGAGATAAAACTGCAGGAAGATGAGCTGACCGCTGCCGCCTTCTATTCCAAAGACAACCTGCCCGAAATTCCACGAAAACTGAGTATCGCAAGAAGGCTGATAGACTGGTGGATGGAGAACAATTAAAAATTAAAGAATTAAAAAGAGGGGGGGAAGAAATTTTAAAAAGCAGATTGCGGAAAACACACACTCACAAACGAACAACTACGAATGAAACGACTCTCATTCACATCAACCAATCGGTGTGTAACCGCAATCTGCCTATACTTAACTTCCCTGCAAACGTTTTGTTCATCAACCATCGGGTTTAAGTCTTTATTTAAGTTTTCTTTCAACACAGAAGCAAAAGGAAGAGGCGCAGCCCTCACGGGTTACGCCTCTCCGAACACTATATACACATTTTTTCCTCTTTCCTATCAAATGCCGAGTGACTTGCGCACTGCCTCCACTTTCTTCTCAGCTTCGGCATCGGCGCTGGTATAGCATTTCGGACAACCCATCTCGCCCTTCACCTCGATATAGAACTTAATCTTCGGTTCCGTACCGGAAGGACGGACAGAAATCTTCGTGCCGTCTACAGTGAAATATTGAAGTACATTGGAAGTCTCGGGCATATCCAGCTTGCTTACGTTGCCCTGGGCATCAGTAAGTTCCAGCGTCTTGTAATCCTTAATCAGACTGACAGCCGAACCGCCGATTTCCTTCGGAGGATTGGCACGGAAGTTATCCATCATCGCCTTGATTTCCTCGGCACCGCTCTTACCCGGTTTCACCACATTCACGGTGGTTTCCTTTGAGAATCCATATTCTACATAGATTTCCATCAATACGTCATAGAGTGTCTTGCCCTGGTCTTTGGCCCAAGCACAGATTTCGGCCAGCAAAGAGCAGGCAGAAACCGCGTCTTTATCACGGACAAAGTCTTCGGCCAGGAAGCCATAGCTTTCTTCACCACCACCGATATACTGCTGCTTACCTTCACTCAGACGGATTTCGCGGGCAATCCACTTGAAGCCGGTGTAGCAGTCGCGCATTTCAATCTTGTTCTTGTCTGCCACAGCCTTGATGAGTTCAGTGGTCACGATGGTCTTCACGATGAAGTCGTTCGGCTGCATCTTGCCCATTGCAATACGGTTCTTGATGATGTAGTACAAGAAGATGAGACAAGTCTGGTTACCATTAATAAGCACCCACTCGCCCTTATCGTCCTTGCAGGCCATACCGACACGGTCGGCATCCGGGTCACTTGCCATCACGATGTCAGCGTCAATCTTCTTGGCCAGCGCAATGGCCATGGAAAGGGCTTCGGCATTTTCGGGATTCGGAGAAACCACCGTCGGGAAATTGCCGTCCTTCACCATCTGTTCGGGCACGCAGTTGATATTCTCAAATCCCCACTCCTTCAATGAGTCCGGAATAAGCACGCGGCCTGCGCCATGAAGCGGAGTATACACAATGCTGAGGTCTTTCTGGCGACGGATGACTTCGGGGTCGATAGAGATGGAGTGAACCATGTCCAGATAAACCTTATCCACTTCCTTGCCGATAATCTGAATCAAGTCCTTGTTGCCGTTGAACTTGATGTCGGCCACCGTCACCTTGTTCACCTCGTCTATGATGGCCGTGTCGTGCGGAGCGAGCACCTGCGCACCGTCATCCCAATAAGCTTTGTAGCCGTTGTATTCTCTGGGGTTGTGGCTGGCTGTGATGTTGATACCGCTCTGGCAGCCGAAGTGGCGAATGGCAAATGAAACTTCGGGCGTAGGACGAAGGTCATCAAAAAGATATACCTTGATGCCGTTTGCAGAGAAGATGTCAGCAGAAATCTTGGCGAACTTGTCACTATTGTTGCGGCAGTCGTAGCCCACTACAACGGAAATATCCTTCTTTCCGGCAAAACATTTGTTCAGATAGTTGGACAAGCCCTGTGTTGCGGCACCTACAGTGTAAATGTTCATGCGGTTTGTACCGGCACCCATGATGCCGCGCAGACCACCCGTTCCAAACTCCAGGTCTTTGTAAAAACTGTCTATCAATTCGGTTTTATCTGGATTTTCCAACATGCGTTTCACTTCTGCCTGAGTTTCGGCATCATATGCCGGGGTAAGCCATTTTTCGGCTTTCTCAGTCACCTGCTTAATCAGTTCCTGATTTTCCATAAGACTGTTATTGTTTTAAGGGTTAATATAAACTTTTTTGTAAGACACAAATGTAGAAGAATAAGTTCAAATATCCTAATTTTATTCAGGCATTTTATATCTGTCTCCCGTCTGCTTAACATACTCTTCAAGGAACTCCTTCGGGTATCCCGGGCGGATTACGCCTGCCGGCTGGCCGATGGAATTACGTTCGAATTGACCGTTTTTCATACGTTTGACAACGCCGTCATTATACTTTACGACAAGAAACTCGCCAAGACGTTTCCAAGTATCGAAAGTGCTTTGGGCAGTCATGTTCGTATAGTTGGTAAGAAATGCCTTTGCTTTGGCAGGATCTTTTTCCAGCAGTTTGGCAGCAGCAGCCTCAACGCCTTCCTGCGCTTCGTTGAAGGTTGTCTCCAACTCTGTCTGAGTGGCACGCACGTCGCCCATCATCAAGTCATAACGGGGATAAACCATATTGGCCACCCAGTTGAAAATCCAGAAAGCGGAGTTCCAGGAGAAAGTGATGTAATCGGCGCCGTCCACACGGGTGTAGCATACGGGAACCTTGTCCGTACAGCAGTATACGGGCGTAAATACCGTCATGTTGGCATCATCTGTGCCGAACCACAATACTCCACCGATAGGATCGGGCAACTCGGAGCGCATCTGTGCCACGAATACGAAACCGCTCTGCTGGGTGGAGATGGGACGTTCATTGAAGTATTCCTGGTCACCCACCTTGAAAGAGAGTGGAGAAAGGCGGTACGGGGTATGATACGGGCCTGCGCCGAAATCTTTGCTGATGTCGAGAGGAGTACCTTCATAATGGTCGCGCATGGCGTTCTTCACATCCTGCACGGAAACCTTGCGGTTGGGCTTCACAAACAGAGGCATCGGAGTGTCCGTCTCACCCAATATATAAGGCAGGAACTCGTTGCCGCGGTCGGTAAACATATTGAAATAGCTCCATACGCGTGCCTCGCAATAGCGACGGGCACCGAAATCGAGCGGAGCATAGGCATCGGCAAAGCTGAAATCCTTGTTCACACCGTCAAAATAGCCCTTCTCGCGTGCAAAGGAGATGACATCGGGGGAGTACATACAGTTCTCCTTGTCGTTCATGTTGAACTGATGAATGCGGCTCTGGTTGGCATGAGCGGAGATACAATCATCGGGCACGCGGACAGCTACCCATACGGCACCGCGCACACCGGGTCCCTTGCCAATCATCTCCATAATCCATATTTCGTTGGGGTCGGCGATGGTGAAGGACTCGCCACTGCTGTAATAGCCATATTCCTGCACCAGTTCCGTCATCACTTTGATGGCCTCGCGGGCGGTGCGTGAGCGTTGCAGACCGAGGTAAATCAGGCTGCCGTAGTCGATGATGCCGGTGGTATCCACCAGCTCGGGACGTCCGCCGAATGTCGTCTCACCGATAGTGAGCTGGAACTCATTCATGTTGCCAATGACATTGTACGTCTGACGCGCCTGCTCTATCTGCCCAAGGTATTTGCCGGTGTCCCACTCGTGTATGTCAATCAGCGTACCTTTCTTGTGCATACCAGCAGGATAATGATACAACTCGCCGAACAAACCATAAGAATCGGCAGAATAGGAAACAATGGTAGAACCGTCCGCGGAGGCGTTCTTGCCTACGATAAGATTGGTGCAGGCCAGCGCATTCGCCACGGCTGCCACAACAAACAAGACGGAAAGAGTCAGTCTTTTACTTTTCATACTTCTAAATTATAATGTTACTAAATATTTCAGTCTTTACCATACAAAATCAAACTGTTCGGTAGTACGGTTGCCACAGCCATCCGTCACCGTCATCTCCACCACATGCTTGCCGCCTTTCTCCACATATTTCGGGTCGAGCTCGCACACCAGGTTACCACTGATGGAATTGGGCTTTCCAAACAAGGCATACTTCCCGTCAATCGTACCCCGATAGGTATTGATGCCGGTTTCCTTGTCCTTGGCCTTGAAGATGATTTTTCCCGTACGTCCCCATTGGGCTTGGTTCACGGGAGTTATCACCGGCGGAACCGTATCCACCGCCACGGTATAAGTCCCCAAATCCCGTATACGCACTTTCATGACACCATCCTCATACTTACCGCCGATACGGTATTTTCCACCGCGCGCCGTTACGCCCGCCACATAATATTTGGTCACATCCTCTACCGGACGCCGGCGCAAGCCGATACGCAAATCGCAGGCATTGTGCATAGGAATACGGGTATCGTTCAATTGATAGGTGAAAGCTATGTCGCCGCTATCAGCCCGCACGGAATAGTTCAGCAAGACATCATCGTAGAGCATTCCTTTCGGGATGACCAATTCCAGCCCCGGTTCCTGCAGATAGTTCACCTTGTCCCATTTGAGGGCATATTTCTCACGACATTCCACCGGAGCAATTATCGTCTTCTGTCCCTGGACTGTAAAGCGGACTTTAGAGGTATTTCCCAGCGCATCGCTCAGTGTATAGACAAATCGGTAAGGGCGTTCTTCGTTGATTTCCACCAGTCCGCGATTGCCGTTGGATGCCTGCAGCATGCGAAGGCGGTTGCCCGGCTCTATAAAAGACTTCATGTACTGACCGTGTGTCCACGAATTGATATAGCGGTTCTCCTCATAGGCAAAGCGGTCTACCGTACTGCGGAAGACTTCCTCACCGTCCACTTCGAGAATCACCGTCTTCACGCCATATTTATTCTGCACTCCGTCCATATAGTCGTAGGCACGGATGCCTGCACCAATCAGTCCCCAGGCGGTAATGGGTTTCGTTGGATGTGCCGGAAAAGCCCGTCGCGTCTGCTTGCCCTCCACCACTCCTTTTCCCGGCTGTGGAAACAGCATGATACCTTCGGCACGCGGGGCAGTCTTGTCTTTCACCTTGTTCATGAAGAAAGGCAGCGGGTCGATATATTCGTCCGTAGCCGTCTCTATCATATCCAGATGCAGGTGCGGACCGAAAGAGTATCCGGTGTTTCCGCTCAAAGCTATTATCTGACCGGCCTTCACGGGATATTCATCGGGTTCGGGAGTAATTTCCACCTCCCAACTTTCTTTCTCGTACTGCAAGTCTTCAACCCGGCGGGCCACATCGCCCACAAAGGCACTCAAATGGCGGTTTATCGTCGAATAACCATTGTCATAAGCCACATCGAGCACATAGCCCGAACCGTGGGTAACGCGGATACGCGAAATATATCCGTCGGCCAGAGCGCGTACCGGCTTGCCTATGGTTCCACCGGTCTTGAAATCCAGTCCGCCATGAAAATGGTTGGCACGTATCTCGCCGAAGTTACCGGAGAAAGTGATGGGAAAATCAAAAGGCGGGATGAAGGAGGGCTTGTCTGTATCGGTTTCTTGGGCATAGCCGCTTTGCACACTACCAATAAAGAACAAAAGAGAGAAAAATATAGAATATTTCATATTTTGTACAGTCAATATTATTTTAAATGCATGCAAATATAAAAAGAATAGTTCTCTCTACCTACAGAAAGCTACAATTATCATTGATTAAAACATGCATAAAAATTCTGTTGAAGAACATAGATGCACCGATAACACCCAAGCCGGGAAATCGCTATATTGCGCCATGTTTAACCCCCCAATTAAAACTTTAAGGTTATGATTATCGGAGTACCTAAAGAAATCAAGAACAACGAGAACCGCGTGGGAATGACCCCTGCCGGAGTAGCCGAATTGGTGAAAAAAGGTCATACGGTGTATGTGCAAGCCACAGCAGGCGTAAACAGCGGTTTCTCCGACGATGACTACATCGCCGTAGGTGCAAAGACTTTACCGACCATTGAAGACACGTATGCCGCAGCCGACATGATTGTCAAGGTAAAGGAACCTATTGCACCAGAGTACAAACTGATTAAAAAGGGACAAGTGGTATTCACCTATTTCCACTTTGCAGCCGATAAATTACTGACCGAAGCCATGATTGAAAGCGGTGCCGTCTGCATCGCCTACGAAACCGTGGAAAAAGAAGACCACTCACTTCCGCTACTTACTCCTATGAGCGAGGTGGCAGGACGTATGGCTACCCAAGTAGGAGCCCGCTTCCTTGAAAAGCCACAAGGCGGCAAGGGAAAACTGATGGGTGGCGTGACAGGCGTACGTCCCGCACGCGTACTTGTCCTCGGAGGCGGTATCGTGGGCACCAATGCCGCACAGATAGCTGCCGGAATGGGTGCCGAGGTGCTGATTACAGACATCAACCTCCCTCGCCTGCGTTACCTGAGCGAAGTGATGCCGAAAAACGTAAAGACACTCTATTCTTCCACCCATAACATCAAGATGGAATTGCCGAACATCGACATGGTAGTAGGTTCCGTCCTCATCCCCGGTGACAAGGCCCCGCATCTCATCACCCGCGAAATGCTGAAGATGATGAAACCCGGCACCGTACTCGTGGACGTAGCCATCGACCAGGGCGGTTGTTTCGAGACCTCCCATCCCACTACGCACAGCGATCCTACCTACATTGTGGATGGAATTGTGCACTACGCCGTTGCCAATATCCCCGGCGCCGTACCCTTCACCTCCACCATGGCACTGACAAATGCCACCCTGCCCTACACCGTTGCCCTGGCATGCAAGGGCTGGAGACAAGCCTGCAAGGACGATCCGGCTCTGGCGTTGGGATTGAACGTAGTGGAAGGCAAGGTAACATACAGAGCTGTAGCCGATGTCTTCGGGCTGAAATATGAGGCGATTGAGTTATAAGTTATAAGTGATGAGTGATTTGTTGGTATTTTCCTTTCAGCATGGTAGCGCAGCACAATTACCAACAAATCACTCATCACTCATAACTCCCCCCCAACAAAGAATCCTTCTTCCTCGCATACTCCCACCACATAGCGAGCAGTGTGATGCAGAGGTTGAAAATAAACGGAAATTCCTTGGAATTAGTGTGGAACAAGGTCTGAAAGAAGTCTGTAATGAACGGGGACAATAGAATCGCCAGATAATTCATTACCATTACAAAGGCCAGTGCCAAAGTTGTTTTTTCCGGTATAGCCGTATCTACTGTCTCGTCATAAATCAGCGGTTGAATGACACCATATCCCAAACCAACCAACATACATCCCGGTATTATCAGCCATTCTTTAGGCGAAATCCATATCAAAAGCAAACCCGCTGCAATGGACAAAAGGCTGTAAAACTTTGTGTGTTTCCCCATCCACTTCACGATATGCCCCAGGAAGAAACCCGGAGCCATAATGGCAAGGAAGAATAAGGAGATCATCAATCCGGAATTTCCGCTGGAGAAGTGATGGGCCTCCATCAAAAAAGGCAAGTCAAAAGTAACCGCCAGCACTACATACGTAGTGACGCCATAAAACAGCATCAACTGTAGCAGATGGCGGACATGGATGCCGTATTTACCGGGAATCGCACGCTTGGATTCCTCCGGAACAACGGTAGCCGTATCTTCTGTTTTCTGCGGCTGACCGGTATCTCCCTTCAAATACCCGACAAGCAGCAGAGAAACCAACGGAAGCAGATATACCACGAAAGGCAAGTGCCAGTTTACCTCTGCCAGATACCCAGTCACCGCCGTTGCCACAACCAGCGTCACATTGGTGATGGCAGAACTGTAACCAAACTGCTTTACCCTATACTCCCCCGTGAAATAACGTGAAACCAAACCGGTAGACAACGGGATTATCAGTCCCGAGCCAATGCCGAGCAAAGCACTGACCACCATCAACTGCCACATTTTGTCCGAAAAAAGATAAAGTACCCCACTGGCGGCAAACATCCAAAGCCCCGCTTTCAGCAGACGCACAAAGTCACGTTTCTCGGCCAGCTTGCCCGCCAACAGCACAAAAGGAATTATCAGCAGCGAAGGCAGGGAGGTAAGCATCTGTATATCCAGTTCCGTGGCATGTGGAAAAATGGTAGTAAGTTGTCCCAAAATAGGTGATACGGCCAATCCCGGCAAGGAAGTCAATGCAGAGACTGACCAAATGCCGACAAGCGTGATAAGGGGGATTGTACCCCTTCCGGTATTGATTTTCATATAGTAGTATATTAATTAAATGAATAATGTGGGAACAACAAACCTACCTTCAGAATGTTCGTTTTTTAAGATTTTACTACGCTGCCCTTTAATAAACGCCAAATAATGCAAAACCCCGGAACTTTCATCCGCAAACCCCGTTGTTGTGGGAAATTCGACGGGGAAAAGCCCCGCCGCCTAAACCTTTAAAAAACTTATTAATATGGAAGATTTGAATTTCAGAAAAGGAGATGCAAAAACTGAAGTATTCGGTTCAAACCGTATGTTACAACCCTCACCCGTAGAAAAGATTCCCGACGGACCTACTACCCCGGAAATCGCCTATCAGATGGTGAAAGACGAGACCTTCGCCCAAACGCAGCCTCGCTTGAATCTGGCTACATTCGTCACTACCTATATGGACGAATATGCAACCAAGCTGATGAACGAAGCCATCAACATCAACTACATTGACGAGACCGAATATCCGCGCATCGCCGTAATGAACGGTAAATGTATCAACATCGTGGCCAACCTCTGGAACTCTCCTGAAAAAGAAACCTGGAAAACCGGCGCACTTGCCATCGGTTCCTCGGAGGCATGTATGCTGGGTGGTGTGGCAGCCTGGTTGCGCTGGCGCAAGAAACGTCAGGCACAAGGCAAACCGTTCGACAAACCCAACTTCGTTATTTCAACCGGTTTCCAGGTGGTATGGGAAAAATTCGCCCAATTGTGGCAGATTGAAATGCGTGAAGTGCCTTTGACACTGGACAAGACCACGCTCGACCCCGAAGAAGCCTTGAAGATGTGTGATGAGAACACCATCTGTATCGTGCCTATCCAAGGCGTTACATGGACAGGACTGAACGATGACGTCGAAGCCCTCGACAAAGCCCTCGATGCCTACAATGCGAAGACCGGCTACGACATTCCTATCCACGTAGATGCCGCCAGCGGCGGTTTCATCCTCCCGTTCCTCTATCCCGAAAAGAAATGGGACTTCCGTCTGAAGTGGGTACTCTCCATCAGCGTCAGCGGACACAAATTCGGTCTGGTTTATCCGGGTCTGGGCTGGGTTTGCTGGAAAGGCAAGGAATATCTGCCCGAAGAAATGTCATTCAGCGTAAACTACCTCGGTGCCAACATTACTCAGGTAGGCCTGAACTTCTCCCGTCCTGCCGCACAGATTCTGGGTCAATATTACCAGTTCATCCGTTTGGGATTCCAGGGTTACAAGGAAGTACAGTACAACTCTCTGACCATCGCCAAGTATATCCATGACGAAATCGGCAAGATGGCTCCGTTCGTAAACTATTCCGACGAGGTTGTGAACCCGCTGTTTATCTGGTATTTGAAACCGGAATATGCAAGAGCTGCCAAATGGACTCTGTATGACCTGCAGGACAAGCTGTCACAACACGGTTGGATGGTACCCGCCTATACACTGCCTTCAAAGCTGGAAGACTACGTCGTAATGCGCGTCGTTGTTCGCCAAGGATTCAGCCGCGACATGGCAGACATGCTGCTGGGTGACATCAAGAATGCCATCACGGAGCTGGAGAAACTGGATTACCCGACTCCTACCCGTATGGCACAGGAAAAGAACCTGCCGGTGGAAACCAAAATATTCAACCACGGATGCCGTACTCATAAAAAATAAATTAATTTACGATTAAACGATTTACGATGTACGATTAGAGTTTCTCTTGATACGGACTACGTTTAAAGGAGTAATTTCAATCGTAAATCGTACATCGTCTAATCGTACATCACAACGTGTTTATGGAAAAGAAAATATCAATTTCACAAATAAAGGAGGTTGCCCAAGAAGCCTACAATGAGGTGAAGGGCAGCACAGGAGGCAAGAATGCGGATTATATTCCCTACCTTGCCAACATAGACTCCAAACTATTCGGACTCAGCATCTGCCTGATGAACGGGCAGACCATCAATATAGGTGACACAGACTATCGTTTCGGTATAGAGTCCGTCTCGAAGGTACACACGGCCATCCTTATCCTGCGCCAATACGGTGCACAGAAAGTGCTGGACATGATAGGTGCCGATGCCACGGGACTACCATTCAACTCCATCATCGCCATTTTGCTGGAAAACGACCACCCTTCCACTCCATTGGTAAATGCCGGTGCCATTTCCGCTTGTTCCATGGTGCAGCCAGTGGGAAACTCCGACAAAAAATGGGATGCCATTGTACAGAATGTCACTGAGCTGTGCGGCTCTGCCCCACAACTCATCGACGAACTGTACAAATCGGAAACGGCTACCAACTTCAACAACCGCTCCATTGCCTGGCTGCTGAAAAACTACAACCGCATCTACGATAATCCGGACATGGCTCTCGACCTCTATACTCGCCAGTGTTCTCTCGGCATCACGGCCCAGCAACTGGGCATTGCCGCAGGAACCATCGCCAATAACGGTGTGAACCCCGTCACCAAACAAACGGTGTTCGAAGCCAGCTTGGCACCGAAAATCACGTCGATGATTTCTACCGTAGGCTTCTACGAGCATTCGGGCGACTGGATGTACACCGCCGGCATACCGGCCAAAAGCGGTGTAGGCGGTGGTGTAATGGCCGTATTGCCCGGTGTCATGGGAGTATCGGCCTTCGCTCCTCCCCTAGACGAAGCGGGAAACTCCGTAAAGGCCCAATCGGCAATCAAGTTCATCATGAACAAGCTCGGCCTGGGTGTGTTCAACGGTGATAACGTAACGATTACAGAATAAGTTTCTCTTTTTAGTTATGAGTTATAGGTTATGAGTTATTTGTTGGTAGGCACCGTAATCAGCAAATGACTTATAACTCATAACTTATGACTTTATAATGGACTTCATCATGAAAATGGCTCTATCAGAATTTGTATTGCGGGAAAAAGGTATCTATGGCATACTGCATGTCATTATATTGATACTGTCGCTATTTTTAGTTATCAGCATCTCTGTCGACACGTTCAAGGGGATCCCCTTTTACGAACAGTCGGTCTACATGAAAGTACAGTTGTGGATATGCGCCCTGTTCCTGGCAGATTTTGTATTGGAATGGTTCCTGGCAGAGAAGAAGGGTCACTACGTGGCCACGCATTTCATTTTCCTGCTGGTAGCTATACCCTATCAAAACATCATTGCCTATATGGGATGGACTTTCTCACCCGAGATAACCTATATGCTGCGTTTCATCCCATTGGTGCGGGGTGGTTACGCCATGGCTATCGTGGTGGGTTGGCTGACGTACAACCGCGCATCGGGACTGTTCGTTTCCTACCTTACCATGTTGCTGGCCACTGTCTATTTTTCCAGTCTGGCCTTTTATGTCATGGAGCATGGTCCCAATCCTTTAGTCAAAGGATATGGAGACGCCTTATGGTGGGCATTTATGGATGTGACGACGGTGGGTTCCAATATCATAGCAGTCACTCCCACCGGACGGGTACTGTCCGTACTGCTGGCTGCGCTGGGCATGATGATGTTCCCTATCTTTACAGTGTATGTAACGAGCCTGGTCGAACGGCGCAATAAGGAAAAAGAAGAGTTCTACAAGAAAGTTGCACAGAAGCCCGCGCCCAAAGCCGACGCTTCCTGAATAGTTAAAACCTGAACTTTCACTTATCCGTTGGGAACAACTCTCCCCAAGTGTTGTTATAGACGCTGATTTTGAATATATTTTTCATCTAAAACCTTAACTTATGGCAAATATTAAACAAACAGTGAAGCTGGGTGTATTTACCCTGGCAATCATGAATGTGACGGCAGTAGTATCCCTACGTGGACTTCCTGCCGAGGCCGTGTACGGAATGAGTTCGGCCTTCTACTACTTATTTGCAGCCATTGTTTTTCTGATTCCGACGTCACTTGTCGCCGCGGAACTGGCTGCCATGTTTCAAGACAAGCAAGGCGGTGTGTTCCGCTGGGTGGGCGAAGCCTACGGAAAAAAACTGGGCTTCCTTGCCATCTGGGTACAATGGATTGAAAGTACAATCTGGTATCCTACCGTATTGACATTCGGTGCCGTATCCATTGCTTTCATCGGCATGAACGACGTACACGACATGTCACTGGCCAACAACAAGTATTACTCGCTCGTCGTTGTCCTCATCATCTACTGGCTGGCTACGTTCATCTCCATGAAGGGCATGAGCTGGGTAGGTAAAGTGGCAAAGGTCGGCGGCCTGGTCGGGACTATTATCCCTGCCGCACTGCTGATTATCCTGGGTATTATCTACCTTGCCACCGGCGGACACTCCAACCTGGATTTCCACAGCAGCTTCTTCCCCGACTTGACGAACTTCGACAACGTGGTGCTTGCTGCCAGTATCTTCCTCTTCTATGCCGGTATGGAAATGGGCGGTATCCACGTAAAAGACGTGAACAATCCCTCCAAGAATTATCCGAAGGCAGTGTTCATCGGTGCAGCCATTACGGTTATCATCTTCGTACTCGGAACTTTCTCACTGGGTATCATCATCCCGGCCAAAGACATCAGTCTGACACAGAGTCTGCTTGTAGGCTTCGATAACTATTTCCATTACATCCGTGCCTCCTGGCTGTCACCCATCATTGCCATTGCTCTGGCATTCGGGGTGCTGGCAGGTGTATTGACATGGGTTGCCGGTCCGTCCAAAGGTATCTTTGCCGTAGGAAAAGCAGGCTACATGCCTCCGTTCTTCCAAAAGACAAACAAACTGGGCGTACAGAAGAATATCCTTTATGTACAAGGCGGTGCAGTAACCGTACTGAGCCTTCTGTTCGTAGTCATGCCTTCCGTACAGAGTTTCTACCAGATTCTATCACAGCTGACTGTAGTCCTCTATCTTATCATGTATATGCTGATGTTCTCCGGAGCCATCGTGCTGCGTTATAAGATGAAGAAGCTGAACCGTCCGTTCCGTATCGGCAAGAATGGCAACGGATTGATGTGGCTCATCGGTGGTCTTGGTTTCTGCGGGTCATTGCTGGCATTCGTATTGAGCTTTATCCCACCCAGCCAGATTTCAACAGGCAGCAACACTGTATGGTTCTCCGTGCTCATCATCGGTGCGCTGATTGTAGTCATTGCCCCATTCATTATTTATGCTTCCAAGAAACCGTCCTGGGTTGACCCGAACAGTAGCTTTGAACCGTTCCATTGGGAAGAGCAACCTGCTGTGCAGACAGCCGGTAAAAGTGCAACAAATATGGCTACCGGTAGCGCCACTGCCAGCAGCAATGGCACAAGTAATTCCGCCACAAGTGGAAATACGGCAAAAGACACAACCAATATCCCCAAAGGATAAAAGGTTATAAGTTGAAACTAAAAAAGGAATATCCCCGAAATCACCGGGAATATTCCTTTTTTATTGTTATATGATACCAGAAGAGGGAATATTCAGAAATCCAATTCCTGCATTCTCTCCCACGCCCTTCTGCTCTCCTCCACCAACTCTTGCATGACCGACGCCACAGACTGCACTCCCTTTCCATGCAGCAAGGCAGATACCTGCCCTATTTCCAGTTCCCCTTCTTCCAAGTCACCTTCAAAAATACCACGTTTGGCACGGCCACGCCCTAAAAGGATACGAAGTTCTTCCTCTGAAGCTCCCACAGCCTCAGCAGCCTCTACGGCGCTGCGAAAGTTATTGCGCACCAGACGCACCGGAGCCAATTTCTTCAAAAGCAGACGGGTATCCCCTTCTTCCAAATGCAAGCAGTAATCCTTAAATACCTCGTTTGCAGAACTCTCTGCCGTCAAGGCAAAGCGTGTACCAATCTGCACACCTTCCGCACCCAGCACCCGGGCAGCCAGCATGGCCTCACCCGTTGCAATGCCACCGGCGGCAATCAGCGGAAGTGTAGTAACTGCACGTACAGCTGGTATCAGGCACAGGGTGGTAGTCTCCTCCCTCCCATTGTGCCCACCGGCTTCGAAGCCTTCGGCAACTACTGCATCAACACCCGCCTCTTCTGCCTTCACGGCAAAACGCGAGGACGAAACAACATGCACCACCGTGATGCCACGCTCGTGCAACCAACCAGTCCATTTCTTCGGGCTGCCGGCAGATGTAAATACAATCTTCACTCCCTCGTCGGCCACAATCTGCATTATCTCTTCTATCTGGGGATACATCAAGGGAATATTCACACCAAAAGCATGATGCGTAGCCTCATGGCATTTCCTGATATGCTCCCGCAACGTTTCGGGATGCATCGAACCTGCGCCGAGCAAGCCTAGCCCTCCTGCATTGCTTACAGCAGCAGCAAGTCTCCAGCCGCTACACCACACCATGCCACCTTGAATTATCGGATATCTTATTCCGAATAGAGAAGTCACTCTGTTCATTATTACTTTTTTTAAAGGTTTACTAATGAAAACAAGAAGAGGAGAAAGAAAGTTCAAAATTTGACAAAAAGTGATAAATTACTGTTGTTCCAAAACAGTTATCGAATCTCCATACGCCTTCAATACTTCCAGCGTACGGGCACGGCGCTTGCGGCCTTTGAAATTCCAAAACTCACGGGTAAAAGGTGTCATCAGGTCTAAACCGGAAATTCCACCGCCACTGGCACCCTGCCAACCGCCCACAGCCATATTATTGGCCCGCTCCGTCACCCGGTAACGCAAACCGGTTGCTTCAATCTGCTCCACCGTCTCACGCGGACCGGCATCAAACGGATGTTTAGCCCAGTTCGTAGGAATCATCAGAATCTTAAGCGCATAGAATTCATCTCCTCGCCAAGTATCCTTGTCTACCTTGATTTTTTTCTGATAAATGGGGTCCCAATTATATTTGGTATTGGCTGTATAAGGACGTAAGGTAAGCACCACTTTTTTCTCGGGCGCTTTCGGCATGACGGGCAATGAATTATCAAAATCCATCCACGACTTGTCCATCACCGCTTTCGGAGTACCCAGAGAATTGTTCATTTCCAATTCCTGCAATACCTCCGGATTCAGTTTTACCTCCCCCTCGCCCTTCAGCAACCGGTTCAGCCTCAACGAGTCCTGAGGGGTCCAGTTTTGGGCATAGCAAGGGAAGGCTACTGCACAGAGCAGCCCCATTACAAGTATAAATCTCTTCACCTGACAGTTTGATTACTTAATACCTAATCCTTAATCCCTAAAAACATTTCACCACCACATATATCCGCTGCCACAAAGCGGTTCGTCATAGCAGGGATCAATCGTCCACATAGTCCGTGGATACTTACGGGTTTCCCACCAGCGGCGGTAGCGCGAAGCGGCATCCAGCACCTCTTCGTCCGAAAGGAAATAGATACCTTCATAATTCTCCGCATCCGTATGTACCATCTTGCATCCCATCGAAGCATTGTTCCCGAGGCGGATAGTCTCTACCGTCCACAGGATGCATTCGCCCAAACGCAGCTTGCCACCTGCCGAATAGGATACCGGAGCCAGGGGGAAAGAGGGAATGACCGTCAAGTCCTCGGCATACTTCAGCAATTCCTCTATATCTTCGGAAGTGAACTTGGGCATGTTACTCAATCCATCCGGACTTTGGGTAGAATATTTGCCAGCCTTCAACTGCTTGACAAACAAGTCTACATCCGGATGGTTGTAGTCCAACGTTTCTTTGCTGCAAGAGCCCAAAGAGAGAACAGAAAGAGTAAAGAATACGAGCAGCATAGTCTGCCCGAATATATGTAATTTATTGTATAGAGTCTTCATATTTGTATGGTATTTAAGATTAATAAGTCATGCGCACGCCGCACAACAGATTCAGATTGGTGGGCCGTTCCGTACGCAAGGTTCTTGTCTGCGAGTCCGTATCGAAATGATGGGATACAGACGGCTCTGCAAACAAGGCAAAACGGTTGTTCATTTTATAGCGTACCCCTACTCCGGCAGCAACCGACAACTGTACCGGCTCTGCACCGAAACCATTGTCCGGAGCACCTGCAATGCATTTCTCGGCTGCTCCACCTACCATAGCATAGAAATCCACTTTCGGCGTACTGGCCAGCATCATGTTCAGCCTTACCGGAATTCCCAGCGTATGCAACGTATGGTCACCATCCAAGCAATTATACTGAAGACCGGCTTCCAAGGAGAAATGCTTGTTCAAACAACGTTCCACGCTTACCCCGGCCGTGAACGGCATATGGAAATTCCCTTTCGGCAGGGAAGTGCCGATGCCTGCTTTCAATGCCCAATTACGGGGCTTGGATGGCGATACAGCCACAGACTTTGCCGGTTCTTCCTCAGAAGATGGCAGCATTCTATCTATATCAGCATCCTTATGGCCAGGATTTGAATGGTAGTTCCCGTTTCCGGCCGGAGTTCCGTTACTGTAATAACCGTTTCCCGGCTGCTGCTGGTTTCCGTACACCCGTTGGGTAATCCGAATGGAAACATGGACAGACACGGATTCATCCTCATCGGCCTGCGCCGTCAATCCTGCCGGAATGCCGTTGGCGGGATGCTGTGTACCGGGCTTTTGTGCCATGGGGTTGGCCTGATGGATAGAGGGAAAACTTTCCTGCACCACATCCCCGTTCAAGTTACCTTCCGGCGTCATGGCCGCCACTTGTGTAAAGGCCTCCTTGATTTCCTCTTTCGGAGAGAAATACCAGAAAGCGGCAGAAGCAGCTCCCAGTACAAATACAACAGAGGCGGCTGCGGCTACGCGGTGAAACCTCGGAGAAAGAAAAAGCGGCCTCCTACCTTTTGCGGCAACCGGTGACGGCAAGTCACGTTGCAACCCTTCCCAGAAGTCCTCCCGCACTGTCATCTCTGCGCCGGCAAGACGACTGCGGAACAAACCGGTTATTTCATCATTTTCTCTCATATTCAGTATATTCTTTAATTCTTTTTATCAACAAACACTTAGCACGATGCAACTGCGAGGTAGACGAATGCTCTTTGATGTGGAGGATTTCGGCTATTTCCTTGTGCGATTTCTCCTCAAAGACGTATAAGTTGAATACAGTACGGCATCCATCGGGAAGTTCCGCCACGAACGCCATCAGCATTTCTTCGGAAATACGGCCTCCGGTTTCGGCAATGCCTGCTTCATCCGGAATGTCGGGCAATTGTTCCTCATTCACCACCAGTTGGCTGAAACGTTGCTGTTTCCGCAGGTAGTCTATCGCCTGCGTCACCATTACCCTTGTCACCCAGGTACTCAATGCACATTCGCCACGGAAGGTGAAGTGGGTGAAAATTTTGATGAAGCCATCGTGCAATACGTCATGGGCCGCATCGACATCGCCCGTATAGCGGTAACATACCGCCAGCATCTGCTTGGAGTAGAGGGTGTATAATTCCTTTCGGGCGGAATCCTTTCCTGCCCGGCAGCCCTCAATCAGTTCTATCTCATTTTCCAATGTCAGTGCTCGTTTTACGGACGCCTCTTCGCGTCGTTTGTTAGTTAGACGCAGCATTTTTGAAAATGCTGCTGAATTAAATATAAAAAGATGTTAAAGAACGGAGATTACTTATATTTGGCTTTCAATACTTGAATCTGCTTGGCCAGCCTTTCATCCAATTCATCAAATTCATGCCAATACAGAAAACCGGGAACCATGTTGACGTAATTGATAAATTTCTTATACTGCACAAGAAACAAGGCCTGGTCCCGAAGACCGTCGCCACCGTCAAAAACATTCGCCCACTCCCTGGACATGGCAGCACTCATAAGAGCATCTGTTTTCGTTGCATAGTAATCACTGACATCCTTTTGTTTCCTGCCCAACTCAAAATAAGTCTGCAATACATCCTGCAACATACGTTTGTCCGGTATATACTGCATCAATGAAGAACCTTTCAGCACATCCAGCGCATCTGTCCTATAAGAAAATTCATCCATATTATTGAAAAACTTGCCATACTTCCACAGAGTATCTGTCGGTATCTTGGATACATCCATATCATGTTCCCTCAACAACAGACTCATGTGTATGTCAATATCCAACAAGTGCTTTATATTACGGAGCTCCTGCCTATTATATTCCAACTCTTCCGTTACCAACTGCATCGTAGCACGCACTTCCTTTTGGCGGGCATTCTCGGTAATCCGGTCATTTCCCCAGAAAGTGACAATGATGCCCGCAGCCACAATACTGAACTGGCGGAAATAATCACCTATGCGCCAACTTTTTATCTTATGGTTCAACCTGTTAAAGCTTGTCTTTCCCATATCTTTTCATTCTAAATGATACTTTTTCTCAAGCGCTTGTATTGCCTCGTCTATACGTTTTCCCACACGTTCTACATAGTCCGGCGTAAAATAGTTCCGCGCTACCCTGACAAAGTTCCGTACCGACCTGTCCGACAAGTAAATATCCCACGCCTCATATCCTCCACGATTTATCTGGTCCGTCTGTTCATCAGTCAATGCCAAATGGAAAGGAACCATAATTTCGTCCTTCATATCGTAATAGCCATTCATAGTCGCCCTAAATCCATCCAATACCTCATAGATTCCGGTCAACTGCAACAGTAGCTCTTTATCTGAAATCTTCTGCATCAACATGGAGTTTTTAAGTATATCCAATGCATTCTGACTATAATAAAAACTGCGGATATGCCCCATAAGAAAGCGGAACTGTATCAATGAATCTTCTGGTATCGTCCGATGCTTTAAGTCATACTCCACCAATAAGCTGGAAAGACGTTCATCCTCTCTAAACTCTGAAACGATACTCTCATAATTCTCCCGGTTGCTTTTCAGTTCATCCCTAATCAGCGACATGGTGGCTTGAATATCTTTCTTCTCGGAGTTTTGAGTAACCAACTCACTACCGGCAAAGGTAATCAGTACACCAATCACCACAATGGAAGTCTGCCGGATGTAGTCTCCCACTTGCCAACCTTTGACAGTTGTTTTTACTTTATTCCATGTTATGTTTTTCATACCTTCCTACGCTATTTATCCATTGAAACACATCATCCGTTACAGCCAAACGCATCATCTATCTGCCCCAAACAGACCATCTGTTTCTCCCAAATACACCATCTGTTTTTCCGGGTGCCATTACTCTACCGGTTATCAAGAGAAAGCCTCTCATAAATCTGCCTTAATGCAGCATTCTTTATGAGAGGCTTTCCTTATTATTCTGCAATAACGCGTTCTGCCTTTGTCAACATGCTTTAAAACTCATATCCAATCCCTTCACAGAATGGGTCAGCGCACCGACTGAGATAAAGTCTACACCGCATTCGGCATAGTCGCGGAGCGTATCAAACGTGATGCCGCCGGAAGATTCCGTTTCATAGCGGCCGCCTACCATCTCTACGGCCTTCTTTGTCATTGCCGGCGTAAAGTTGTCGAACATGATACGGTCTACACCGCCCAGGTCGAGCACCTGCTGCAATTCGTCGAAGTTGCGCACTTCTATTTCTATCTTGAGGTCCTTGCCTTTTCCCTTGCAATATTCCTTCGCACGGTTGATGGCCTTGTCGATGCCTCCCGCAAAGTCCACATGGTTGTCTTTCAGCAAAATCATATCGAACAAGCCGATACGGTGGTTTACACCGCCACCGATTTTCACTGCCATTTTCTCGAGGATACGCATGCCCGGAGTAGTCTTGCGGGTATCGAGTACACGGGTATTCGTACCTTTCAGTTGCTCGGCATACTTATGTGTCATGGTGGCAATGCCACTCATGCGCTGCATGATGTTCAGCATCAGACGCTCCGTTTGCAACAAAGACTGTATCTTGCCTTCCACAATCATGGCCACATCACCAGGCTTTACGGCTGTACCGTCATTAATGAACACTTCCACCTTCATGGTAGGATCGAAACGGCGGAACACCTCCTTTGCTATCTCGATACCGGCCAGGATGCCCGGTTCTTTTATCAACAGTTTGGACTTGCCCATTGCCGTAGCAGGAATGCACGAAAGGGTTGTATGGTCTCCATCGCCTATATCTTCGGCGAAAGCCAGGTCTATCAGCCTGTCAATCAATTCTTCTTCCTTATTCATCTGTTTTATCTATCCTTATTTGATGTATGACATATTTGCTCTGTACTTTTCTGAAGAAACAATTCACCCGAAAGTTTCCATTTGCGGTCATCAAGGTACCGATGACGAAACCGGACTCATCGCGCTTCCCCTGATGGTTCACATTAAAACTGCCGACCTTGTGGTTGGAAAAGAAAGCAGCCATTGTGCCCTCTGCCGTCCGCTTGTCGGCGTGGGTCGACTTATTCTGAATGATTAAATCGACCTTGTCACCCAGATACTTGTTGAGCTCCTGAGAGTTTCCTTCCTTGAAGGCTCCAATCACTCCCTCGGGAACATTCTGAGCCAGCAGCACAGACGTCCAAATGAAGAGACCGGTCAACAAAAAGATTACCCGTTTTTTCATTTTCACAAGTATTTATGATAGGCAAAGGTAAGCATTTGTCTCAAAATACAATAAAAAAATGCTAAATTTGTGCGCTAATCAAAACAGAACCAGTATGAAAACTACTCTGCTCGTTGTAGGACGAACTGTAGAACAACACTTTATAACAGCCATCAACGACTATGTGCAACGTACCAAGCGTTATCTCTCATTCGAGATGGAAGTCATCCCCGAACTGAAAAACACCAAGAGCCTCTCCATGGAAGTGCAGAAGGAAAAGGAAGGGGAACTGATATTGAAAGCTCTCCAGCCGGGAGATGTGGTCGTACTGCTGGACGAAGGTGGAAAAGAAATGCGCTCCATAGAGTTTGCAGACTATATGAAGCGCAAGATGAATACCGTGAACAAACGGCTGGTATTTATTATCGGAGGCCCTTACGGATTCTCCCCCAAAGTGTACGAAGCGGCACACGAGAAGATGTCCCTCTCACGCATGACCTTTTCCCATCAGATGGTGCGCCTCATCTTTGTGGAGCAACTCTACCGGGCGATGACCATACTGAACGGGGGGCCGTATCATCATGAATGATGAATTTCAGCTCCGCGACACCTGGAATCCCTTATCCGAGAGTGACATTTCTACGAACCTGGCTCTCGGATTCGGTACATTCAGCGTCAAGGTCTCACGGATGCGCAGGGCTGCCTGCGGATCCTTAGCCACCATATACAGATAACCTCCCCCACCGGCTCCCGGCAGTTTATATCCTAAGGTATAGTCTTTTATCTGACGGATGATGTCCTCTACGGCAGGAGGATTTGTTCCACTGTCCAGTGCCTTCTTCTGCATCCATGTCTTGCCTACCAGTGTTCCGAAACTCTTGAAGTCATTCCGTTGAATGGCTTCGGCCATATCCAAGGCATGTGCTTTCATCTCTTCTAATAACCCCAGGTGCAGGGAAGAGTTGAGGAACATGGAGCGTACTATTTCTGCAAGGATGCCCTTGGCTGTACGCGTAATGCCCGTATAATACAGCAGATGGCAATCGCGGTATTCCGGATGGGTAAACAAATGCTCGGGCAACCAGCGTACCAATGGCTGCTGGGCAAATCCAGCCTCCGTCTGCAACAGTTTGATACCTTGCAGTACCCCACCGTATTGGTCTTGCCAACCGCCACCGGTCGTCAGCAACTGTTCCAGGGCAAGCGTACGGCGGCATATTTCGTTCTTATCCCACATCAGTCCGCAAAAGTCACTCAATGAACCCAAGACAGTAGAAGCCAAAATGGAGCTTGTGCCCAGACCGGAACCTGCAGGTATGGCAGAAAGCAATGTAATCTCTATACCTGTGCCGAAGGCTTCCAGTTGTTTTTCCAGCGAAGGATAAGCCGTTTCTGAAAAAGCCGGAACAAACCCGGCCAGCGCCAATGCTGCTTTGGGAATGGAAAAGGGGGAACCTATCATGCAATAGGATTGCAATTCCTCAAAAGTATTCACCACCTCCATGGCTCCCATATCAATGGAGCGCAACACGATGCGATGCTCCGCGCAAGGTTTGATGTACACTTGTAAAGGCGGCTGCCCGTTCAGTTCAATGGCAATATTCACCACACTCCCACCGGCAAACAAGGAGTAAGGCGGAGTGTCCGTCCATCCTCCCGCCATATCTATGCGTACGGGGCTACGCCCCCATACAATCTGGTCACTATACACATTCAGGCGAGGACTGCTCTTGCGTTCATACAAATCAGTCAGCAATCCTTCGCGCAACAAGTTGAATGCGGCCTGCTCGTCTGCCTTGAAGTCCCTTCCGTCCAGCTTCTCAATCTGTGCACGCAGCATCCGGTTATGGATACGCTGCATCAGCGAGGCATCTGTCGGCAACACTTCCGGCTTGTCAATGCCGAATTTATGGAATTCACCGGCCACATCCATCAAGTCGAGTTGATAGAATACACTCTTTGCATGGTTGCGTGCCAGCACTTCCCAGTTTCCTTTGCAGAAGCTCTCCCGCTGTGCATACAGCAGACGCAAGTCGGCTTGTGCTGAAATTTCGTCGGCGGACAACCGACGACTTTCCAGCCAGACAGCCTTTCCTTCCGTCAAGCCCGGTTCGGAAACCATCCATCGAAGCACTGTCCCCATCTGCTCTTTATCTTCCACAACCGGGAAGATGGCAGCAGCCTGCAGGTCCTCTTTTCTGCCGGTGATGTCTTCCACCGACAATTCCCGTTCGACCAGCCATTCCGAAAACGACATTCCAAGGAACAGTGTCTTTTCATCCCGAATATCCCCCTTAAAAGTATCGTCAAAACCATAGGGGCGTACTGCCCAGCGCTGGTCGGCAAGCGGAACTATATCAATGCAGATACCGTCTGGAATGGTCAGCCTCCAGTCATTCTTGGGAACACCCGTGATAATCTGCCGTGCCCCCAGCCGCCAAGAAGCTCCAACAAAGCTATTTTCAATCCAAAGACTGTCGTTCTTCGGAGTAAGGGGGAGATGCACTTCTGCATTCTGCACAAAGATGGCCGGATTGGGCTTCAACTTCCGGTGCATAATCTGGCGCTGGTCGTAGACCTTATTCTGTAAGGTGACGGTTGAAGACAACAGTTCGCGGCTTGTTCCATAATGGTAGAATTCGCCTCCGGGCAAAGGCAATATGGCGACGGAGAGGCTATTCAGCTCTTCATCCTCAATACGGGGATGATTTCCTAAGGACAAGCCAAAGTCAGCATACAAGTCATAGTATTTCAAGTCGGAATATGGCGTATCCACGTCCAAAGCCCCATCTGCCTTCTGCGAACGTTTCATCAGCAAGTCAACGGCCCGGTCGCTCAATAGCCAGATGCCGATATCCATTAAAAAGAGATGTGTCTTGGAGAGGTTTTCCAATTCTTCCAGAGAGGGTTTCTGAAGCATGAAATCCAAGGATTCCGGTTGATTCCGGTCCGAGATAAACACACCATGATGTGTGGCGAGCAACGGGTCTACCCACAGTCCATAGCACACCACATCTGCATCGGGAATCTCTTGAAGCGGCTTTTCCGCACGGATATATACGTCACCACTGGCAATCAGCGTACGCAGTCTTTCGGGAGCCCGCTCCATTATCTTTTCGTAAAGTGGGAGTTGAAGGGATAATAAATTCTGTCCCAGTTTTTGTCCACGCGCCCAGCGAAACACCGGAATCGGGGTCAATATCTTGCCCGCCGGTGCATATCCCGGTAAACGACGGCTTTGTCCTCCGGCATGCAGCAGAATACGCTTCTCTATTGGAATGCTTTTCTCTGTTGGAATGCACTTTTCTGTTGGAATACGCTCCTCCGCCCAATACTTCCTATCCCGTTCCTTCTGCCATTCTCTCAAGAGCCAGGTAGTTCCCCCACCCGAGCCAAGTTTCATTCCCACCGGGTCGGAAGTACAAAACCATTCCGTACGGTCTACATTTTCCAGTTCATAGAATGCCGACACCAGATTAGGCGGCAAAGACAATAATTTCTGCATATCAATCGCTGTATTGCTTACTATTTGACAGCAAAGTAAAATAATATTAGGCAATTGACATAGAAAGTTTCAATTTATTTCTTTGGTATCAAGCTTGTGTTCCTTTACGGAAATACGACTGAGTATATAGGCGATTCATAAAGAATGGCTTTTCCAATCAAGTTCATTTTTAAAACAGAGAAAAGAATTGATTAAGAGTTAAGAAATTGTCGAAAGAGACATTATTAAAGATTCTTAGTAAATTTCTCAGTAATAAAAGATAGAAATACACACGAACAGATACAAACAATTTATAGCATGCAATACACGATACTAACAACATGTCGTGCAAGAAGTTAACAACGTGTCCTACAAAAAACAAATATCGTGTCCGCAGGATATTAACTTCCTGCAAACACGATATTAATTCGCTTTTACACAAAACTATACGAGGCTAACTACCTGCTGCAACAACCCCGACAATTCGAAAGTAGCATTCTTAATATCCGAAATCCGGTTCTTGCCTTCTGTCGTAAGAGAAAAACGCATCTGACGCTTATCTTCCTTACCTATCAGACGGGTAATGAGCTTCTTTCCCTCGACAGAGCGAATGACCTTTGAAGTGTTGGAGGCAGACAAACCCAGTGCCTCGGCTATCTCACTAGAGGTAAGCTTAGGAGTATTGAGCAGCGTGCACAACAACATTCCTTCATTCAGCGATAAATCATACATCTGCGTAAACTGCACCTCGAACTCGGCAATAGCCCGATAAACATCACGGATTTTACATAAAGTCTCCATATCTTGTCCTCCTATATAAATAAGTTCACATTTGCCTTGTCCGCACGTTCCATATAGGTAGCCACGCCGCCGATGGTTACTTCATCCAGAAGTTCTTCGTGCTGGATGCCCATCATATCCATAGACATCTGGCAAGCAATGAATTCCACTCCCTGCGCCAATGCCTGCGAGCGCAACGACTCCAAAGAATCCACTCCCTTGCGCTTCATCAAGAAGCGCATCATGCGGCTGCCCATGCCAAACATATTCATCTGCGACAACTTCAGTTTCAAAGAGCTGGACGGCAGCATCATGCCGAACATCTTGCCGAAGAAGTCCTTCTGCACACTGGGTTTCTGCACTTTCTTCAAGACGTTCAGTCCCCAGAAGGTGAAGAAAATGGTTACTTTCTGTCCCGTTGCCGCTGCTCCGTTTGCTAGTACGAAGGTTGCCAGCGCTTTGTCCAGGTCGTCACTGAACAGAATCAGCGTCTTTCCCCTACCCCTGGCTGCGGAAACATTGGAAGCAGATGTACAAGCCGGAGCACCTTTCTCGATGACTACCGTATAGCGTCCTTTCTCGTCATGCTTCTCTATCAATTTATTTCCCGTCGTATCACACCAGGCAGAAGCATCGCGTGCAAAACCGGCATCGGTTGCCACAATCTCCACACGCTCGCCCACAGCAATGCTATCCATCGCCTTTTTCACCTGCATGATAGGTCCCGGACATTGCAAACCGCAAGCATTTATCTTCAACGTTTCCTTCTTGGACACTGATGCATCCGCAGGAACATCATCAGTAGCAGCCTCTACCGAAGAAGAAGAGCCGCCGCCTGCCGGAGCAGATGGAAACGGCAGAGGTGCTGTTGCCGTGGAGTAGGTCTTATAACCACCTATCAGATTGCGCACATTGCGATAGCCGCGCCCCATCAAGATGCGCAGGGACAGATAACCGCGCAGACCCACAGCACAGAAAAGCACTACCGGCTTGTCTGTAGGTATCTCTGCCAAATGTTCGCGCATTTCGTCCAACGGAATATTGACGGCTCCCGGAATGGTGCCGAAAGAGAATTCCTCGGGCGTACGGGTATCTATCAGCATCACTTTATCCTTCTCTTCTACCAGCTCGCGCCAAGAGATGACAGGCATAGCACCGCTGATAATGTTCGATGCTACATAGCCGCCAATAGCGATGGGGTCTTTGGCCGAGGAGAAAGGAGGCGCATACGTGTGCTCCGTCTCCATCAAATCGTAGACTGTGCCACCCCGCTTGATGAGTCCGGCTATCTGGTCGATTCGCTTGTCCACTCCCTCGTAACCGATACATTGCGCACCATAGAGTTTACCGGTTTTGGGATGGAAAGTCAGTTTCAAGGTCAAAGGCAGGGCATCCGGATAGTAACCGGCATGAGATGCCGAGTGAGTCACCGAGCTTTGATATTCCATGCCCCACTGCTTCAAGCGTTTGGCTGCAAGGCCCGTAGAGGCTACCGTCATGTCGAATACTTTGGCAATGGAGGTGCCGATAGCTCCTTCGTAGGAAACAGTATTGCCAAACACCATATTATCAGCAACGATACGTCCCTGGCGGTTGGCAGGATTTGCCAGATAATTGAGCCAGGGCTTTCCGGTCAGCGGATGAGGATATTCGATGGCATCGCCCACGGCATAGATGTCTTTTTCGGAAGTCTCCAAGTGTTCGTCTACCCAGATACCGCCCATCTCGCCCAGTTTCAAGCCGGCTTGTTGCGCCAATGCAGTGGCAGGACGCACACCGATGGAGAGTAACACCATATCGGCAGGAATGGCCTTTCCGCTTTTCAGGAATACGGTGATTCCGTTGTCCGTACGCTTGAAGTGGGTTACGCCTTCTTCCAGATAGAGGGAGACACCTTTCTGCAACAGATGCTGATGAATAGGTGCCGCCATAGAGAAGTCGATAGGCGCCATCACCTGATTACCCATTTCGACTACAGACACATGAACACCGGCATGATGCAGGTTCTCCGCCATTTCCAATCCGATGAAACCGGCACCTACCACCACGGCGCGTTTCACCTGCTTGTCCGAGATATAAGCCTTGATATGGTCGGTATCTTCTACATTGCGCAACGTGAAGATGCCTTCGGAATTAATGCCTTCCAAGGGGGGCTTCACGGGGTTAGCACCGGGAGAAAGCAAAAGTTTGTCATAGCTTTCATCGTACTCCTTGCCTTCCGCATTGCGTATGGTAACGGTCTTGTTTTTGGGATGGATGGCGATTACTTCATTCTGCACACGCACATCAATGCGGAAGCGCTTGCCGAAAGATTCGGGTGTCTGTACCAACAGCTTCTCGCGCTCTGCTATCACTCCACCTATATAATAAGGTAAACCACAATTAGCATACGAGATGTAAGGGCCTTTCTCCAATAAAAGGATTTCAGCCATTTCGTCCACTCTTCTCAGTCGGGCGGCTGCCGTGGCTCCACCTGCTACACCGCCAATGATTACATATTTCATAATTCTTCGTTTTTTAAGTTTGACGATGCAAAGAAAATAATTATTTTCAATAAAACATAATTTCCAAAGGAAAATATTATTAAAAGACTCATTTTTAATAAGAATAGGCATAAAAAAACGGATTATTACAAGTTTTTACACCTATAATAATCCGTTCAGTATGCAAGTTTTTATAAGCTTACCAACCAAGCCGAGCAAGACCGACAGCACTATACCATGAAGTAGAACGATAAGCGGCATTAGCAGCTTGAGCAGCAGCAGAAGTGGCAGTGGAAGGTATATAATGGCTAACCCCATTTGCCCGCTTCATGGAGAACATACCAACAGACATCGAATAAATCATCGGTGTTTTTTTCCAACAGACAGAAGCTGCATCATATGCTTGCTTCCATTCATCCAAGGCAACTTCATCCACAACGAGTTTTTCCATCATTTCTACGAAATCATAATAGCCTACATAATAAGACGATCCTACTTTACGCTGATCATAATCAAAGACCGATGACCGAAGAACTTCTCTATCTGCTGTCACTCCCGACAAAGCATTTGCTGTAGCAGCAGCTAAGTTCTCAAGCTCAGAAGATTTCAGCACATCTATAGCAGTGCCCATTGTCCAATTGCTATTACTTCCTATTTTTCCAGTATAAATTTCATCATAAGCAGCAAAAGTCCCAATAGCCATTTCTACCGCTGCACCTTTCTGAAATATAAATGGAAACATTCTATCATAGGCAGCACCAGGACCTGGATTCTCAGCAGGGAAACCAATATAGTAATCGCAACAATCACGCAACTCATACGCGACTTCCACCGACTGCATAAAGCAAGCATCAAACATAATAAAATCAAAATGAGGAGCGTTCTGTAATACTAACTTCAAGTCCTCAATATTCATATAATGCCCTCCTCCAGTCTTATCATTTCCTATCCAGCGAGTAGAAGGCAATGGAGTAGGTATCCATCCTTCCCCATGCGACCAATAAATCAAACCATAACTTTCCGCTTTATATAAAGAATTCCCAAACACATCATTGAATACCTCTTGCGTCTCAGCGACTCCGCACGAATTTCTATCTTCGTATTCTTTGACTATTGTTTCAACAACAGTACCACCTTTATTTTCAATTTCAATCAAACGAGGAAATCCCGTATCTATATACACCAATAAATGCATATCAGATGTATTATCAATTGAAGCCATCCCAGCTTTCAATTCCTCCAAATCCCCATCCGTAAAGCTAGCCAATGGATTTATACTATTATCCGCTGCCATATATACCAGCACAGTACGTTTCCCATCAACCGGAGGATCAGGTATCGGGTCATCACCACGACACGCCGACATGAACAAGGGGAAAACGAAGAAAAAAAGAAGATATAGTTTTGTTTTCATACTTGAAATCTTATTCCTGCGGTTTTGCAAATGTGAAAGCCTCAGGCTTCACCACCTGCAAAACCATATTCTTACTCTTCTTATACTTACCTTTTACCTTTACAGCCTCTTTTTCCAACTTTTTCCTGTTTTCAGAGAAATAAATCATGCAAGTATAGTCCGGCTTCTTCAGATTATACTCCAGATAATTCTTGAGCTGGTAAGTGTATAAATCACGCTTGGGCAAGAATCCATTCTTATCCAGCTCTACGCTGTCCAATACCTGGATGTCTGTATAATATACGATGGAGTCATTGAAAGAAGCCGCCACACCAAAAGCATATACAGCCTTTTCCTTATCTTTCATTGTAAAAGCCGAGCACAACGCAAAAACCAAAGCTACGGCACAAAGTATACGAACGTATTTCATTGAGTTATGAGTTATAAGTTATGAATTATCAATGGGGGCAAAGATATAAAAAAAACCGCACGCCTACTAAAGACGTACGGTTTTTTAATTCCTTCTATTTGTCGGAAACTGATATTTCTTATTTATCCCAAATAAGATTTGAGCAATTTACTACGATTACTTTGTCTTAATCTTCTGATTGCTTTTTCCTTAATCTGACGCACACGCTCACGGGTCAAGCCGAATTTGTCGCCGATTTCCTCTAATGTCATTTCCTGCTGTCCGATACCGAAAAACATCTGTATGATTTCTTTTTCCCTATCGGTTAACGTAGAAAGAGCTCTATCAATTTCCCTCGCAAGAGACTCGTTCACCAAAGAGCGGTCGGCCATAGGGGAGTCGTCGTTGACCAGCACATCGAGCAAGCTGTTGTCCTCTCCTTCTACAAAAGGTGCGTCCACCGAAATGTGACGGCCGGACACCTTCAGCGTATCAGAGATTTTGTCAACAGGGATTTCCAGTTCATCGGCAAGCTCTTCAGGAGACGGACGACGTTCGTTTTCCTGCTCGAACTTGGAGAAGGCCTTGCTGATTTTATTCAGCGAGCCTACCTGGTTCAACGGAAGACGTACAATACGCGACTGCTCTGCCAAAGCCTGCAGAATGGACTGACGTATCCACCATACTGCATAACTGATGAACTTGAAACCACGTGTTTCATCGAACTTTTCGGCAGCCTTGATCAGTCCTAAATTACCCTCGTTAATCAAGTCGGGCAAACTCAAACCTTGGTTTTGGTACTGCTTGGCCACAGATACAACGAAACGCAGATTGGCACGTGTCAATTTCTCCAGTGCAACACGGTCACCCTTGCGGATGCGCTGAGCGAGCTCCACTTCCTCTTCAACAGTAATGAGGTCTTCGCGACCGATTTCCTGCAAATACTTGTCAAGAGAAGCGCTCTCTCTGTTAGTGATACTTTTTGTAATTTTAAGTTGTCTCATTCTTATAATACAGATTTGGGTTGCAAAGGTACGACAAATTATTTTGTTACAATAATTTCATCCCAACTTTTTCACCTTATTTATATCTTATCCTATATAACAAAAAGGATGCCGGTATGTATTGTACCGACACCCCCTTTTTCGCTATTGTTAGCTAATATTACAATCTTCTTACCTAACTATCCCTATTTTTTATTCTTGAGTCAAATCAACGGCATACATTGCACGTTTTCCTGACGGGAACATACCGGTGATGAACAAACCTTGCTCAGGAGACTTTCTTGCCTCTTTCATCGCCTTTTCCAAATCGTCCACCGTCTTCATCGGCACTCCGTTGGCTTTCAGAATGATGAAGCCCTTGCGGATACCTGCATCGGCCATCTTGCCATTGGTAACCCCGGTAACTTCCAGACCGTAACCCAGGTTCAACTGCTTCTTCAGCTCGGAAGATACGGGCTTGAAGGCTGCACCCAAGATTTCCATTCCGGCATCCTTCACTACCTTCGTAGTGCCTTGCTCATTCTTCAGCGTGATTTCGAATTCCTTTTCCTTCTTGTCACGAACCACTGTTACCTTCACTTTGTCGCCCGGACGGTGTTTTGCCAGCATTTCCTGCAAATCCGAGAACTTGTGAATCTTCTTGCCGTTCAATGCTATGATTACATCATTTTCCTTCAAGATGCCGGCAGCGGAACCACCTTCAACAACTTCGGCCACATAGATACCCTCTTTCACACCAAGTTCGTCGGCCTTCTTCTTCAGTTCTTCGGTCCAACGTTCGTCCATCTGCAGGTCTGTGCTCAAATCACTACCCTTGATGCCAAGGAGCGCGCGCTGCACGGTACCAAACTGTTTCAAGTCGGCTACCACCTTTGTCATAATGCTGGTAGGGATGGCAAAACCATAGCCGGAATAAGCACCCGTGGGTGAGTAAAGCATGGCATTGATACCAACTAGCTCGCCTTTGGCATTCACCAACGCACCACCACTGTTACCTTGGTTGATGGCAGCATCCGTCTGAATGAAAGACTGGATGTTTGCAGCTTGTCCGTTGGAGGCAGAAGAGCCAATGGAACGGGCTTTTGCACTGACGATACCAGCTGTTACGGTAGAGTTCAGGTTGAACGGATTACCTACTGCCAATACCCATTCTCCCACCTTCAACTGGTCGGAGTCACCAACCGGAATTGTCGGGAAGTCATCCCCTTCAATCTTAATCAATGCCAAGTCCGTGCTAGGGTCAGTACCGATGATGCGTCCTTTCAGCTCACGGTCGTCATTCAGTTTCACAGTGATTTCATCAGCACCTTCCACCACGTGATTGTTCGTCACAATATATCCGTCTTTGGAGATGATGACCCCCGAACCGAAACCTACACGCGGCTGGGTCTGTATCTGGCGCTGGCGTCCACGACCGTCTCCAAAGAAGAAGTCAAAAATATCCGGCTGTTCTTGCACCGTCTGAGTCTTGCTCAACTGAGTGGCACGTATATGCACTACAGCATGGAGCGAGCTCTCCGCTGCTTGTGTCAAATCCACAGGCTGGGCATCCGTTGCATGGAAAGCTGCCGGCAGCAGATTATTCGGGTTCTGTTGGAACAACTCGCTGAATGCGGCAGGCTTTTCCTTATTCAGCATCTTATAAGTGGTCAATCCAGCCACTCCAGAGCTCAGGAGCACGATAGCCGCAACTCCAAGGATGTTTTTTGTTGTCTGTTTCATACTATTCTTCCTATTCTTTAAATTGTTAATATTCAAGTTTCGTTTAACATTACGACGTTAAAATAACGACAAAAAACGTTCAGTTATTCCGCTTGTCACTCTTTTTTGTTCTCTTTTAACAGAGGATATTTAGGGCTTAACAGCGGTTAACGGCAAAGACTGACAAATTAGCATTTATGTACGATTGCTGACTGTTAAAGAACTGACAGATAGGGCATAAAAAGACGCATCACCCGTTGCGGCCGAAACGGATGATGCATTTGGGGTAAACAGATGATGCGTTTATACCAAACAGATGATGTGTTCGGGCTGAACGCATCATCTGTTTTTAGAGGGCAGATAGTACCTTAATAATTCAAGTAATCAATGTCCATGTGGTAGTCCCACTGCGGGAAGTAGAGGTTACCTCCCTCCCACTCCACCTCGCCACGCTGGAAGTCGACGGTCTCGCTGCGGGGATACTGCTTTTCGGGCTGTAGCGGCATGCCGTAATCAGTGTTCACAATCATGCGCCAAGAGTCTATACCACCCAGGAAGAAATATTCTTCGTCGGCATTGCGAGCAAAGGCAGGAATGCCGAATGACTGGTCGGCAGGCACCCAACCCACACCCTCAAAATAGACTTCTGCCCAATCGTGCAGATTCCATGCACGGGGATGCATCATGAAGCCGCTCTGGAAATGTGCGGGAATTCCACTGATGCGGCAAAGCGTAATGAACAGCAGGCTGACTTGGCCACAGTCTCCGTGACGGTTGTCCAACACATATTCCGGGATATTCTCAATGGTGGAATATTCGCGTGCAGAAGCCCACGGGAAGTTGTCATTCACCCAACGGAAGATACGTTTGGCTTTCAAGTAGGGGTTGGTTTCACCGGCTGTCAATTTGGCAGCAAGTTCGCGCAAGCGTGGGGAAAAGACGATATGCTTCTCACGCTCGGCAGTATATTCCTTATAAAGGGCGGTCGTCGTATCATAGGGCTGCACGTCTTCCGGCTTCAGATTATGCCATTCGCCGTTGGCGGTAAACTCAAAGGTTTCGGAGAATACGGTCGGTTCGCCTTCGACAGCACGTTTCTCCATGTACAATGTACTGTGACGGCACTCGGGCGACGAAAAGGTGTATTGCGGTTCACTGGCCGAAATGAACTCGACATCCTGCTGCCGAGCCTGGTCCTGACGGGGATAGGGCAACCAGCAACGGATGATTTTCCCGGCAGGCACGGCATTGGTATCCACGGTCAACGTGTAGGTGACGCGCATGCGCTTCGGCGCAACAATGGCCTTGCCCTCCTTCTTCACAGCAGAAATGATTTCGGGCAGGTTCTCCATATTCACTTTCTCGCTGCCACTCGGCGAAGAACCTTCCTTGGCTATCTTGATGTCATAGCAAGTGGAGTCCACACGAAACAGATTAGGTCCGGCATTACGGAAATAGCGTTTCTCTCCATCCAGCATCATGCACTCCAAAGCTTTGGAAGCTTCCCACTGGCGCATCTGCTCATCGGTCACGTCGGGAATATACTTGCGGATATAGTCCTTCACCTGGGATTCCGTCATACAGAAATCCGTAAGCAGACGTTGGTGCAGGTCGTCCTCCCAATTATAGGGCTTGCTCTCGGACTTCGTGCTGCATGCAGAAGCTATCACAAACAGAGCGACGGTATACAATAGCTTTCTCATAACTTCACCACTCCAATACCCGGCAAATCGGGCAACGTTATCTTACCTTTCACAACCTCCATACCCTTGAAACGGTCGTTCGCAATCAGCAGACTACCGTCTAAGTCGGCAAAGTCCACTGCCGGAGAGAATTGAGAGGCAGCGGTAATGGCACAAGAGGTCTCGGTCATACAGCCTACCATCACTTTCATGTCCAATGCACGTGCCAAAGTCACCATCTTCCAGGCTTCGCGCATACCGGTACACTTCATCAGCTTGATGTTGATGCCCGTAAAGGCGCCCTTCAAGCCTGCCACATCCTTCAGACGCTGAATGGACTCATCGGCAAATATGGGTAACGGGCTTTGCTGGGCGACCCATGCGATATCGTCCAATTGTTCCTTGGGCATCGGTTGCTCTATCATGACAATTCCTTTTTCGTGCAGCCAATGTATCATATCGAGCGCATGATGTTTGTCTTTCCAGCCCTGGTTGGCATCAATGGCAATCGGAAGGTCTGTCACCGAACGGATGGTCTCTATCATTTCTTTGTCGTTCTCCCGCCCCAGCTTCACTTTAAGGATATTGAACCGGTCGGCACACTCTTTCGTCTTTTCACGCACCACGTCGGCCGTATCAATGCCGATGGTGAAAGTTGTAGAGGGAGTCTTTTCCTTGTCCAAACCCCATATCTTATACCAAGGGGCTTGCAACAGTTTGCCCACAAGGTCGTGCAAGGCGATGTCCACAGCAGTTTTAGCAGCGGAATCCCCTGCCGAGAGGCTGTCTATATAAGCCAGTATATCTTCCAGCTGAAAGGGGTCTGAGAATTGGCCGATAACATCCTGCACCTTCTTCAGAAAAGCCAGTACACTGTCCATCGTGCCTAATTCGTGTTGCAGGTACGGGGGCATGGAGGCTTCACCATAACCGATAATGCCATCATATTCTATCTCGACTTGAACGTCGGGAGTGGTAGTACGCGAGTAGGTGGCCACTGTAAAGACATGGCGCAATTTCAGTTCATAGGGGAAGAAACGCAGTTTCATTTTGGGGGTTACACCTGCCCTACTGTTCACGTTGAACAAGGAAGGAGCGTCATTTCCTCCGGCAAATACATGATTGATTGCCATGCCTGAGCCGAGTGCGGCAAAAGCGGCGGTTTTCAGGAAATCTCTTCTGTTTGACATAATTGTGTGTGTATTAAATGTGCCAATATGCTAATGGGCTAATGTGCCAATGGGCTGCGCTATGTATATGCTACGTTATGTTTGCACCGTCACGCCGCAGGTCATTGGCATATTGGCACATTAGCACATTATTACATTGAATAAAATGGATTCGTTTCCGTTGTATTGAGCGACGCCTCCTTATTTATATAAGGTAACACGCGCGTAGCGAACAACAGTCTACCGAGGTTGTATTCATCGAACAGCTCGTCGTCGGGGCTGAAGCTATTGACGCGCACATCGCCTTGCGAATGGATGAAACGCTTGTTGCCGATATACATGCCGACATGTACCACACGTTCCTTGCGTTCCGGCGTCGCCTTGCGCCCGAAGAAAATCAAATCGCCCGGCTGGAGGTTACTGAAATCAGGAGCGATATCGATATGCTCGCCCACGTATGCCTGCTGGGAAGCATCCCGCGGAATGATGATGTCGTGCATGAAAAGAACGGTGCGCATGAAGCCGCTACAATCCACCCCTTTGGAGGAAGTGCCAGCCCAAAGATAAGGGATGCCCATCATGCTATGCGCCGTGGCTATAATGCTGGCGGCATCCTGCTTCAAGGTGGCACGCCATTTCTTCTCAGGCATGGAGATGGATTTGGAGATATATCCCTGACGGCCGTCGGGATAAGCCACCTTATAAAAGGCACCTTTTGTCCCCTCCCACTTCAGGCGGTTTCCTGCAGCAACATCAGAGACGGTCTGCGATGCCTGGCTGGGCTGTGAGTAGACAAAGCCATAATGCGAAGTCACCACTATTTTCTCTGCATTGTTCCAAGCGGTCAGCTCTTCCCGCGTGACGGGATGTATGCCTACTCGGTGTACCCATGCAATGTAGTTGTCCGGTGTCTGGATACGGTACCAGCCGTCGCGCTGCAACACCCGCACCGGCATACCCATCAAGCCTTGCGTCATCATTTCTGAAGAGAAATCCGGGGCTACCCGAAGATTGCACACAGACACATTGACAATGCCATACGTCTTGCCTTCAAGTCCGGCCTCATCCGGAAGCACTTGCAGACAATCCATCACCGCATATCCTTTCTTTGCCAAACCATCCAGCAAAGCCGTCTTTGCCTCTGCCGAAGTGGTGACACCACGCAACATCACATTCTTTCCGGAGAAAGAGTAATCCACATCGAACAAAGCCACGCGCTTGTCCGGTGCAAACTTTTGTTTCAAACTGTCAGCGAGTTGCGCCACTTCTGCAGGTATTGTACGGTCACCCACTTCCGAAGCGACAGCAAAAAGCGGGATTAACAGAAATAAAGAAAAAAGAGAGGATAACTTTTTCATTGGCCAAAAGGATTTGGGGGTTATTACTAATAGCAAAGCTACGAATTTATTCCGAAATAGATACATGTTTTTAAGATAATTAAGAGTAAAGAATGAAGAATGAAGGATTCATCCGTACTGCATCCGCACACTGCACAACAAATTCTTCATCCTTCATTCTTCATTCTTCATTAATATTCCGTATCTTTGTACCCTATAAAGCAGTTGGTCGGTCTGTCGCTTGCGCCTCGTGCGTATGAGGAAAGTCCGGGCAACACAGAGCGTCCCACTTCCTAACAGAAAGCTGTCCGTGAGGGTAGAGTAACGTAGAAGAAAATAACCGCCGTCGCCCTTGGGCTACGGTAAGGGTGAGAAGGTGGGGTAAGAGCCTACCAGTCTTGTGGCGACACAAGGGCTGTGCGTCTTGGGAGTTGTAAGGTCATGTAAACCGACGTTATGAGAGTTGCTCGCTCCATGTCGGAGGGTAGACCGCTAAAGCTTGTATGGTGACATGCGGCTCAGATAAATGACAGACACTTCTTTAATGGAGAATGGATAATGAAGAATGGATAATTCCTAATTAGGCTTTTTCAGAAACAGAAGAACAGAACCCGGCTTACAGACTGACTGCTTTTTTATTGACAATGGATAATCGAGATAATAGCATGAACAAGCGTATTGCTGCCCTTTGGAAATTCCTCACCTACGACATCTGGCGTATTACGGAAGATGAAGTCACGCGAACGACCTTTTCCGTATACAATATCATCAAGACGATTTATCTTTGCATCAACCGCTTCACCAAAGACCGGATAGTAAACAAAGCCTCGGCGCTGACTTACAGTACGCTGCTTGCCATCGTGCCTATTCTTGCCATTTTGTTTGCCATAGCCCGCGGTTTCGGATTCGATAATCTGATGGAAAGCCAGATTGTCAACGGTTTCGGCGGTCCTACGGAAACCACGGAAGTCATCCTGCAATTCGTGAATTCGTATTTGTCTCAGACCAAGAGTGGAATATTCATCGGAGTGGGTCTGATTATGTTGCTGTGGACAGTCCTGAATCTAATCAACAATATGGAAATCACCTTCAACCGCATCTGGCAGGTGAAAAAGGCGCGCAGCATGTACCGCAAAATAACGGATTACTTCTCTATGCTTCTGCTGATGCCCATTCTGCTGGTGGTGTCCGGTGGTCTTTCCATCTTCATGAGTACGATGGTGAAGAACCTCGAAGACTTTACCCTGCTGGCTCCCGTCGGCAAGTTTATGGTGCGCCTCATCCCCTTCGTGCTGACCTGGTTCATGTTTACAGCACTGTACGTCTTTATGCCGAATACAAAGGTCAAGCTGAAACACGCACTCATATCCGGTATTCTGGCAGGTACGGCACACCAGGCATTCCAATTCCTTTACATCAGCAGCCAGTTGTGGGTTTCCCGTTACAATGCCATCTATGGTAGTTTTGCCGCCCTTCCGATGTTTCTGCTATGGTTGCAGGTATCCTGGACCATCTGCCTATTCGGTGCCGAACTGACCTACGCCGGACAGAATATCCGGAACTTCAGCTTCGACAAGGATGCGCGCAATATCAGCCGGCGCTACCGCGATTTTATCTCCATCCTGATAATGTCTCTCATAGCCAAGCGCTTTGAACAAGACGCCCAGCCCTATACAGCCGAAGAGATATCCGAAGAGTGCCAGATTCCCATCCGGCTGACACACGAAACCCTTTATGAATTGCAGGAAATCAACCTCCTACATGAAGTGGTGACCGATGAAAAGAGTGAAGACATCGCTTACCAGCCTTCCATGGATATCAACAAAATGAATGTGGCCCTCCTACTGGACAAACTGGACACGCACGGCTCAGAAGATTTCAAAATTGATAAGGAAAATGAATTCAACAACCAATGGGGAGCATTGCTGAAGGCACGGGAGGAATACTACAAGAATGCAAGCAAGGTGCTGCTGAAGGATTTGTAAGCACGCGGAAGTCTTTCCGGAAACTCCGTATCTGCTTTCTTTTTGATTATTTTTTAGACGCGGATGACGCGGATTGGAATATTAAAAAAATCCGCGTCATCTGCGTCATCTGTGTCTAAAAAGTAAATCACCGATATTTCTCAGGCTCCACGGCACGAGTCATATCATAGGCACGGTCACTCTGACGGGATGCCACTAATTGCAGGAAATCGTCCATAGTGCCGTTACCTTATTTATATTGTATCATGCGGCTGATGTACTTACCAATGATATCGAACTCCAGATTCACCACACTGCCCACTTTGAAAGCATGGAAATTGGTATGCTCAAAGGTGTAAGGAATAATGGCCACCTGGAAAGTATCGTCGGTGGGATTGCACACGGTCAGGCTGACACCATTGACCGTTACCGAGCCTTTGTCTACCGTGATGTAGCCGCGCTTTGCCATCTCCTTGTCAAAAGCATACCGGAAAGTAAAGTAATAGCTTCCTTCCGCATCCTTTATATCGATGCAAGTGGCAGTCTGGTCCACATGTCCTTGAACGATATGGCCATCCAGCCGGCCGTTCATCATCATACTACGCTCCACATTCACTTCATCTCCCACCTGCAACAAGCCAAGATTGGAACGGTCCAGCGTTTCCTTCATGGCCGTCACGGTATAGGTATCATCTGTCAGACTGACTACCGTCAGGCAAACACCATTGTGAGACACACTCTGGTCTATTTTTAATTCACTGACGAATGAACACTTGAAAGTAAAATGTACATTCTCCTGGTCTTTGACCATCGCCACCAATGTGGCACATTCTTCTACTATTCCGGAAAACATGGTTCTATATACTTTTAGGTTATACACGATTTATTATTAATATGCGCAAAGATACAAAAAGCCCTTCGTATAGGTACAAAAAAAAGGAAGCTTTTCACAAAGCCTCCTTTTTCAGTTTTCAATAGGTATTAGTTTTTTTTTAAGGTAAAAAGATTGTTTTCAGGATAACGATGCAAATATAGGCGCTTTTCGTGATACTAACCAAATTAAAAAACATGTCTTATAACATCTTTTTGAGAAATCATTTAAGTTTATTATCATTTCAAAGCATTTTTCTACACCTGCAATCGTTTTCAATGGACAAATATAAGGCTATTTTCCATGAAACACTGAAATTATCCTAAAATTTTGTTTATTTCTTATCATTTAAGTAGTGTTCGTCTGTCCGCCCACTATGTTTTAACACTTTTGCGTCGATAAAGAACACTATTTCTTCGGCAATATTCGTGATGTGGTCGCCGGAACGCTCCAACTTGCGGAACACGCTCACCAGGTTCAGACAAGAGAGTGCACTCTCCGGATGCCGGCTGATGTAGTCGGCAAGAATGGCAGTGGCCTCAGCATTGATTTCATCCAGCATATTGTCCTTGGCAAACACGGCGGTAGCCAGTTCCTGGCTCTCCTCCTGAAGCGCCTGTTTTGCCTGTTCGAGCATGGAGAGTACCTGGGCTATCATCTCTTCGAGACGGAGTTGCTTGACCAGCTCAGTATCCAAAGCAGGTTCATGGCAGTTGAGGGCAAAGCGGGCAATGCCCTCTGCAAAGTCGCCCAGACGCTCCAGGTTCGTATTGATTTTGAGCATGGCAAGCACAAAGCGCAGGTCGATGGCAACGGGGTTGTAAAGGGCAATGATGTCTTCCACGTCGCTGTCTATTTTCAGTTCGAAAGCATTGACACGACGTTCGCGCACCAATACCTGCTGGGCCAGTTCCCGGTCCAGCGTAAGCACGGCATCACCTGCACGGTCGAGCTGATTATATACCAGGGTCCACATTTCGTCTATTTCCTTTTTCAGCAAGACGAGTTCAGATTCGATAAACTTCACCATAATGTTTCTATTTTAAGATTACTTTTGTACAACTTATTTTGGCCTGCATGGAACAATCCGCTACCCGAAACGTCCCGTGATGTAGTTCTGCGTCTCCACCTTGTCGGGATTCGTAAATATCTTCCGGGTATCTCCAAACTCCACCATCTCACCCATATAGAAGAAAGCCGTATTATCACTGACACGCGCAGCCTGCTGCATGTTGTGGGTGACGATGACGATAGTGTACTGCTTCTTCAACTCGTGGATAAGCTCTTCCACTTTGGCGGTGGAGATGGGGTCGAGGGCGGATGCCGGCTCGTCCATCAGCAGGACCGAAGGAGACACCGCCATGGCACGGGCTATGCAGAGACGTTGCTGCTGACCGCCGGAGAGGGCGTAGGCAGAGACTTTCAGCTTGTCCTTCACCTCATCCCAAAGGGCGGCGCCTTTCAGGGTTTCTTCCACCCGCTGACGGATGAAGGAGTTATCGGTGATGCCATTCACACGGAGTCCGTAGGCAACGTTCTCGAAGATGCTTTTTGGGAAAGGATTGGGCCGCTGGAACACCATGCCCACGTTCTTGCGGAGTTCGTCCACTTGCACTCCTTTTCCATAGATGTCTTGTCCGTCAATGCGTATCTCGCCGGTCAGACGGGTGTCGGGAATCAAATCGTTCATGCGGTTCAGCAGGCGCAGGAAGGTAGACTTTCCACAGCCCGAGGGACCGATGAAGGCTATCACAGACTTCTCCTCAATGTCCATGCTGATGCCTTTCAGGGCATGGAAATCGCCATACCAGAAGTTCACGTCACGGGTTTCTATCTTGTTCTTCATACCTATTGTATATGTTTTCAATTCGTCTTAATCTTCTTCTCAAAGTATTTCCGCAGGGCGTTTGCCAACAGATTCACCAGGAGGATAATCAGTATCAGCACCAATGCTGTGCCATAAGCGATGGGAAGCTGCGCTTCCATATCCGTACCGCTGGTAGAGATGACATAGAGGTGATAAGGAAGCGCCATGCACTGGTCGAAGATACCGGTCGGCAGTTGCGGCAGGAAGTAGGCGGCACAGGTGAAAAGGATGGGTGCCGTCTCGCCCGAAACGCGCCCCAGCGCCAGAATCAGTCCGGTGATGATATTGGGCATTCCCATCGGCAGGATGACATGCCAGATGGTCTGGAGCTTGGTGGCTCCCAACGCGCGGCTTCCTTCGCGCATGCTGTCGGGGATGGCTTTCAGTGCTTCTTCCGTGGTGCGGATAACCAAAGGCAGACTCAGCAAGCCCAGTGTCAACGAACCTGCCAGGATGCTGTCTCCAAAATCCATATAGTTGACGAACAGTGCCATGCCGAACAGACCGAACACGATGGAAGGGATGCCGCTCAGATTATTCGTCATCATCCGTATGAAGCGTACTACCCAGCCTTTCGGCACATACTCATTCATATAAATGCCGCTCATCACTCCCACCGGAAAAGCAAACAAGGCACTACCCGCCATCAAACAGAACGTACCTACAATGGCAGGAAGAATTCCGCCGGCAGTCATACTGTTGGCAGGAGCCGTTGTGAGGAACTCCCAATCGATGACTCCTATACCTTTATATATAATGAAACCGAGGATAGCAAAAAGAATCCCCACCACACTCAAGCTCAACAGACGGAACAAGCCAAATGCCACGTTTTGCGAAAGATGCTTTCTATTGACCATATCTACCTTCTTTTATTTTCGTCTTGGCGAAACTGCTTCCACCGTGAAATTTATTAATAAACTGATGAAGAACAGCACGACACCCAGCAGGAACAATGCTTCGTAGTGAGGTCCGCCGGCAGGTGCTTCGCCTAGTTCGGCGGCAATCGTTGCCGGAATGGTGCGCAGCGGTTCCAGGATGGTATGGGGAATGACGGCGGCGTTGCCCGTCACCATCAGCACAGCCATCGTCTCGCCCACCGCACGGCCGATGCCCAACACCACTCCGGAGGTGATGCCCGAAATGGAGTAAGGAATCACCACCTTATATATAGTCTGCCATTGCGACGCTCCCAGCGCCAGACTGGCTTCGCGCATGGCACGAGGGCAATTTCTCATCGCATCTTCCGTCACCGTAATGATGGTGGGCAACGCCATAATGGCAAGCACAATGCTGCCCACCAGCCCGCTCTCGCCTACCGGCAAGTTGAACACCTGCTGCAAAAACGGCACAATGACAATCAAGCCGAAAAAGCCGTAGACCACCGACGGTATGCCACTCAGCAACTCAATGATGGGCTTCAGCAGATTCCTTACCCGGGAATTGGCTACCTCCGACATATAGATTGCCACCGACAGACCAAACGGCAATGCAAAGAGGATGGCAAACAGACTGACCCACAGCGTCCCCGTAATGAGCGGCAAAAAGCCGAACTGCGCAGCAGGTGTTGCCGTGGGAAACCATTCGGCACCGGCAAAGACGTCCTTCACCGAAATGGTGTTGTCTTTCAGCAGATGCACCGAGTCCGGACGGACAATGAACTGCTGCGGTACAAAGGCTATAATGCCAGGCGTACGCTCCACCAGCTCCGTAATGCAGGCACCTGCATTTTCGTAGGAAGCGCCCAACTGCTCTTCCGTATAATACAGTGTGATGTCCTCCAAACGGAAAAGGCGGATAGGAAGGTCCTCCCCTCCCACTTCGTTCCAGTTTGTCAGCTCTTCATCAAAGACATTCTTTATCTGTGCCGGAGTCAGTTCGCCCACCCGGTTCTCCTTATTCAAGGCCAATACATACCCTTCTTCTATCACCTTGCTGCTGAACAAGCCCAGCGCTTCGGAAAAGAGGAACACGACGATAAGTACGATGGTAAGACTCGTCACAAAGCCGCTACAAGCCAGTATACCTTCTACAATCTTCTCAAAAATCTTTTTCATGTTGCCTATTGATTTCTGTATGCAAAGGAACGGGCCGGATGTTAAGGCAGTGTGACTAACGTTTGAAAGAAATGTTTCAAAGGTGTTACAAAACTATTACAACGACTCAAAGCACATTCCATGTAACACATTTGTAATATCCATTACCTTAATTTGCATCATGTGTTTACCCTATTTGCACCATGTGTTTTATGAAGACAAGAAAATTACTCCTACTCCTCGCCCTAGCAGCTGCCACCACTGGCATGCAGGCGCAACGCATCAAAGGCAGCGACACCGTGCTCCCCATAGCGCAGCAGACCGCCGAACGCTTTATGACCCTGAACCCCTCTGCCCGTGTCACCGTGACCGGCGGCGGAACCGGTGTCGGTATTTCAGCCCTGCTGGACCAGACCACGGACATCGCCATGGCTTCCCGCGCCATCAAGTTCAGCGAAAAGATGAAGGCCAAAGCCGCCGGAGAAGACTTGGCAGAAGTTCCCATCGCCTACGATGCCCTTGCCGTAGTGGTCCACCCCTCCAACCCAGTGAAACAACTGACCCGCCAACAACTGGAAGATATCTTCCGGGGCAAAGTCACCAACTGGCAGCAAGTGGGCGGAGACGACCGCAAAATCGTAGTCTACTCCCGCGAGACTTCCTCCGGTACCTACGAGTTCTTCAAGGAAAGCGTACTGAAAAACAAGAACTACATGAGCAGCAGTCTCTCCATGCCTGCCACGGGAGCCATTATCCAATCCGTCAGCCAAACTCGCGGAGCCATCGGATATGTGGGTCTAGCCTATGTATCGCCGCGTATCAAGACGCTCGCCGTTTCATACGACGGGCAACATTATGCCGCTCCCACGCTGGAGAATGCCATCAATAAGACTTATCCGATAGTACGCCCGCTATACTATTATTATAACCGGAAAAACGCTTCGGTCATAGCCCCTCTGCTCGATTTCATTTTGTCTGCCGCAGGACAGAAAATCATCAAAGAGAGCGGATATATCCCGGTACATAACGAATAAATCTTCATTCTTCATTCTTCATTCTTCATTTTTTTACCCTATCTTTGTCCCCACGATACGAAAATAGTAACATTATGGCAGAAATAAAGAGCGAAGAAACAAGCGAAAAAAAGAGCTTGAACTTCATTGAGCAAATAGTAGAAAACGATTTGAAAGAGGGTAAAAACGGGGGAAAAGTACAAACACGCTTCCCGCCCGAACCGAACGGTTACCTCCACATCGGACACGCCAAGGCCATCTGCCTTGATTTCGGTATTGCCGCCGCACACGGCGGTGTCTGCAACCTGCGTTTCGATGACACCAACCCCACCAAGGAAGATGTGGAATATGTAGAAGCCATCAAGGAAGACATCCAGTGGCTGGGCTACAAATGGGGTAACGAATATTACGCTTCCGACTATTTCCAGCAATTGTGGGACTTCGCTATCCGCCTCATCAAAGAGGGCAAGGCATACATCGACGAACAGACTTCCGAGCAGATTGCCGCCCAGAAAGGAACTCCCACCCAGCCCGGTGTGGAAAGTCCCTACCGCAACCGTCCTATCGAAGAAACACTGGATTTGTTCCAGAAGATGAACAGCGGCGAGATTGAGGAAGGTGCCATGGTGCTCCGTGCCAAGATAGACATGGCAAGCCCCAACATGCACTTCCGCGACCCTATCATCTACCGCGTAGTGAAGCATCCGCACCATCGCACGGGCACCACTTGGAAGGCTTATCCGATGTACGACTTCGCCCACGGGCAAAGCGACTTTTTCGAAGGCGTGACACACTCGCTCTGCACACTGGAGTTTGTGCCCCACCGTCCACTCTACGATCTCTTCGTGGACTGGGTGAAGGAAGGCAAAGACCTCGACGATAACCGCCCCCATCAGTATGAGTTCAACAAACTGAACCTCAGCTATACGCTGATGAGCAAGCGCAACCTGCTGACTCTGGTCAAGGAAGGTCTGGTAAACGGTTGGGACGACCCCCGCATGCCGACCATCTGCGGTTTCCGCCGTAGGGGATACTCTCCGGAGTCCATTCATAAGTTCATCGACAAAATAGGATATACAACCTACGATGCGCTCAATGAATTCGCCCTGCTGGAAAGCGCCGTGCGCGAGGACTTGAACGACCGCGCCACCCGCGTATCCGCCGTACTGAATCCGGTGAAGCTTATCATCACTAACTATCCCGAAGGGCAAGTGGAAGAGATGGAAGCCGTCAACAACCCCGAGCATCCCGAAGAAGGCAACCACGTCATCGAATTCAGCCGCGAACTCTGGATGGAGCGCGACGACTTCATGGAAGATGCCCCAAAGAAATACTTCCGCATGACACCGGGACAAGAGGTACGTCTGAAGAACGCGTACATCGTGAAGTGTACCGGCTGCAAGAAGAACGACGCCGGTGAAATCACCGAAGTATATTGCGAATACGCCCCCGATACCAAGAGCGGTCTGCCCGGAGCCAACCGTAAGGTGAAAGGCACCATCCACTGGGTAAGTTGTGCCCACTGCCTCGAAGCAGAAGTGCGCCTCTACGACCGTCTGTGGAAAGTGGAGAACCCGCGCGACGAGCTTGCCGCCATCCGCGAAGCGAAGAACTGCGACGCACTGACAGCCATGAAAGAAATGATCAACCCCGACTCCCTGAATGTGCTGCCCTGCTGCTACATCGAGAAGTACGCTGCCGGCATGCAGCCCCTCTCCTACCTGCAGTTCCAACGTATCGGTTATTTTAATGTTGACAAAGATTCTACGCCAGAAAAAATGGTATTCAACCGTACTGTAGGTCTGAAAGACGTTTGGGGTAAAATCAATAAATAAGAATATGAGTAAAAAAAACCTGCTGTCCGGAAGAGACAAAGAACTGCAAGAAATGGCAGAACAATATGAAGCTGCCAAAGCAGAGAACAGAACCATCTATCTGGACGCAGACGACTTAGCCGACCTCGCAGACTGGTATGCCGTGCATCATAAATATGCCATGGCTACCGAGGTCGTAGAGTATGGCTTGGGAATACATCCGGATAATACGGCTCTGCTGGTGGAACAGGCATACTTGTTCCTCGACACCCAGCATAAAGAGCAAGCCAAAGATATATTGGAACGGATTGCCGAAGAATCTTCCGAAGTGAAAGTGCTGAAAGCCAACCTACTGTTGGGCGAAGGCAAAGAAGAAGAAGCAGAAGCGATACTCGACAGCATAGACGATAAGGACGACCTGGCCAATATCGTTGATGTATCCTATATGTACATCGACATGGGATTCCCGGAAAAAGCATTGACATGGCTGACGCGCGGACTCGAAAAATATGCCGAAGAAGAAGCCTACCTTGCCGTCACCGGCGATTGTTACTATGCCCAGGGACTGTTTGAAAAAGCCACCTTCTTCTTCAATAAGCTGATTGACAAGAATCCGTATTCGGCTCCTTACTGGTTTGGACTGGCCCGTTGCTACTTTGACCAGCAGATGTTCGACAAAGCAATCGAAGCATGCGACTATGCCACGGTGGCCGATGACGAGTTTGCCGATGCCTACCTGATGAAAGGACATTCCTTCTTCCAATTGGGAAATGAGGAAAGTGCCATGGAGAACTACCTGCAAGCCGAAAAGTTCCATCTCGTCTCCCACGGTTTCATCAACACCTTCATCGGCCTGAACAAAACCTCCAAAGGAGAGTGGAAAGAAGGATACGACTATCTGGAAAAAGCCATAACGGCCGAAGACAGCCATGACTTCGCCTTGCCCTCCCTTTATGCCAATGCGGCCCTATGCCTGCACAAGATGGGAAAAAAGCGCAAAGCCCACCAATATTGTAAAAAAGCATACGACTTGGCACCCGAAGAGATAGACCCGTATCTGATTGAGGGGCGCATCTACATGGAAGAAGGTGAGTATGAGAAAGGTGTGAAAAAATGGGCCAAAGCCTTAGAGTATGCCCCCTATGCAGATACCTGGCACGAAATAGGCATGTGTAGCATGGAGATAGGACAACTAAGCTATGCCAAGCTGGCCTTTGAACATGTCAAAGAGATGGAACCGGACTTTGAAGGTATCAACGAAAGGCTGACCTCTCTGTATATGCTGCTCAAAGACAAAGAGAACTTCATGAAGTACAACCAGCTGTGCGAACATCCGTTCAGGCTGGAAGAGCTGGACAAATTGCAACAGATACTACAAGAAGATAACCAGGAAGAGCTGGCCCTAGTAATGAAGAATATTTTCAATGCATTACAATAACAGTAATTATATACCACTAATCTAGCAAATGGAATCAGTAGCCTTTATCCAATGGTGTCTCGACCACCTCAATTACTGGACCATCACTTTATTGATGGCCATTGAAAGTTCGTTTATTCCCTTCCCTTCGGAAGTTGTAGTCCCTCCTGCCGCTTGGAAAGCCGCCAACAATGACAACATGAATATATATCTGGTGGTATTGTTTGCAACCATAGGGGCAAATATCGGAGCATTGATAAACTACTATCTGGCAAAATGGCTGGGACGCCCCATCATTTACAAGTTTGCCAACAGCCGTTTCGGGCACATGTGCCTCATCGACGAAGCCAAAGTGCAGCATGCGGAAGAATATTTTGACAAGCATGGAGCCGTATCAACCTTTGTCGGCCGCCTGATACCTGCCGTACGCCAGTTGATATCCATCCCTGCCGGTCTGGCACGCATGAAGCTGGGAACTTTCTTGCTGTACACCACCTTGGGTGCAGGCCTTTGGAATTCCATCCTGGCTTTTATCGGCTATTACTTGTCCACAGTACCCGGCATTGAGAACGAGGAACAGCTGCTTGCCAAAGTAACGGAATACAGCCATGAGATAGGTTATGTATTTATCGGCATCGGCGTACTCATCGTGGCATTCTTCATCTATAAAGGCATGAAGAAGAAATAAAAAAGAAAACGGTATGATAATAAAAAAGCGGTGGACAGCATGATAAATTCTGTCCACCGCTTTTTATTGCTTATCCCAAATCCAAACTTTCTACTTTACAGCTGCAATAGCTTTATCATAGTCAGGTTCTTGCGTAATTTCAGGTACCAATTCCGTATAGGCAATCTTACCATCTTTGCCGATAACCACTACCGAACGCGCCAGTAGACCTGCAAGCGGTCCGTCGGCCATGCGTACCCCGTAGTTTTCATCAAAATCGGAGAAACGGAAATCAGACAAAGGAATCACATTCTCAATACCCTCCGTTGTACAGAAACGTGCATGTGCGAAAGGCAAGTCCTTGGAGATTGCCAACACTACCGTATCGGGCAGGCCGGCAGCCAGTTTGTTGAACTTACGTACAGAAGTAGCGCACACACCAGTGTCAAGGCTGGGGAAAATATTCAAAATAACATTCTTCCCGTTCAGTTCCTTCAAAGAGAATGAAGACAAATCTGTTTTTACCAATTCGAAATCGGGGGCAACAGAGCCCACCTTTATAAATTCACCGATAACCTTTACCGGTTGTCCTTTAAATTTTGTTGTAGCCATAGTTTTATCAAATTATATGTATACATAACAAATTACATACAGAAAAAGTTCACCCGAAACTTTTTTCCCGATAAACTGTTATTCTACAGACGAATTAATGATAATCACTTAAAAAATTAAATTCACATGAAAACTATTTTTGACGAACTTCAGCAGGAAGTAAAGAATTGGTGGATTTCACTCATTCTTGGTATTCTTTATGTAATAGTGGCTATAAGCCTGATGTTCTCCCCTCTCAGCGGGTATGCGGTATTGAGCATTCTGTTCAGCGTCTCCATGTTGTTCAGCGGTCTGCTGGAAATATCCTTTGCAGTAAGTAACCGTAGAAGGGTATCCAGTTGGGGATGGTATCTGGCTGGAGGCATCATCGACATGATTCTGGGATTCTACCTGATAGCCTACCCGATGCTCAGCATGGAAGTCATTCCATTCATCATCGCCTTCTGGCTGATGTTCCGCGGCTTCTCATCCGTAGGCTATGCCATGGACCTCAAAAGATACGGAACAAGAGACTGGGGATGGTATGTTGCTTTCGGTATTCTTGCCGTCATCTGCTCGCTCATCATCTTGTGGCAACCGGCAGTAGGCGCCCTTTACGCCGTGTACATGATTTCGTTTGCATTCCTGATTATAGGCTTCTTCCGTATCATGCTGTCATTCGAGCTGAAAAACCTGCACAAGCGCGGGAAAGAGTGGAAGGAAAAGAAAGAAGTATCAGCCGAATAAGTAGCCCACACGAAGCGTGTCAAAAGGAATCCCACCTTTGACACCTTCGTTTAGCCGAATTGCTCAATAACGTCTCAGAAAACGGAACATCGTAGTCCGTGACACTCCCATCTGCCGGGCAAGTTCGGCACACGACTCTCCTCTTTGGTGCTCCCTTACAAGTTTCCTCTTGTTCGCATAGAGTATCTTCATTTTGGGTGTGTCTCCTTTCTTCCTGCCCAGATGTTTTCCTTCTTTCCTCCGTCGTTCCAGGGCTTCTTTGGTGCGCATGGAAATCAGATTACGCTCTATCTCGGCCATCAGTCCAAAAGCAAATCCCAGCACTTTGCTGTTGATGTCATTCTGGAACACATACCCCTCTTTGGTACTGTACAACACCACTCCCCTTTTGATGCAGGAGTTAAGAATAGTCATTATCTCCAGCAGTGTCCGGCTAAGCCGTGAAATCTCCGTTATAATCAAGGAGTCTCCCGGTTTCATCCGGTCCAACAAGCCCGCCAGTTTACGCTCTTTGCTACTCACTTTTCCGCTGACCGTCTCCATGTACCATCTGTCGATGCTCAACCCATTCTTTTCCGCGAAGCGTATAATTTCCTCGCGCTGATTCTCTAAAAACTGCTTTTCTGTACTTACTCTTAAATAAGCTACTACTGCCATAATTGATAAACGTTTATTGGTTATTATTCACCACCAAAGAACGGTTATTCAAGTAAGAGTGGCAACACACAACTATAGCTCTCTATCAAAGAGGATCACATTATGGATATCCCCCGAAGTCAAGGAAGACTTCTCGGTAACCATCTCAAATATGCCTATAAACAAAGAAAACAGCCCCACTGAAGCTGTTTTCTGAAATTAGTTCATAAAAAATTGATACTATGTAGTTTCATAGTATACTCTTCTTCATTTCATTCACTATGTATCTCACATCCTCATCCGTCACATAAGGACCACTCGGCAAGCAAAGACCACGTTTGAACAAGCCCTCACTGACACCATTCACATAGGCAGGATTAGCCGCATAAACCGGCTGGAGATGCATGGGCTTCCATAAGGGACGGCTCTCGATACCGGCTCTGTCCAAGCAAATACGCATGGCTTCCACATTACGGTTGGGCTCACAAGAGGTATGGGCACTCACTGGCTCATGCGTAACACCGGCGGCACCACCTACGGCACCTTTCACTGTCTCACGGTAGGCATCCTCCTCACCTCTCACATGCAGATTCTCGTCAAGTAGTACCGTGTTCAGCCAATAGTTGCTGTCGTAGCGTCCGGAAGGATTCTCATGAAGCGTGATTCCCTCTACATCAGCCAACAGCTCACGATACAGACCGCACAGATACTTATGGTGCGCTATGTGCTCATCCACCACCGTCATCTGGCCGCGGCCGATACCCGCACAAATGTTACTCATCCTATAATTATAGCCTATACGCTCATGCTGGTAGTAGGGATAGGACTCACGGGCCTGGGTAGCATAGAACATTATCTCACGTTTGGACTCTTCATCAAGGCAAATCAAAGCACCGCCACCGCTGGTGGTTATCATCTTGTTGCCATTGAAAGAAAGCACACCATATTTGCCAAAAGTTCCAAGAACTTGCCCGTCAAACTTGCTTCCAAAGCCTTCGGCGGCATCCTCTATGACCGGAATACCATATTTATCTGCCACCGACATGATTTGGTCTATCTTGTAGGGCATCCCATACAAAGCCACCGGAACAATCGCTTTGGGCTTTCGGCCGGTCTTGTCGATACGGTCCCTGATAGCCTGCTCCAGAAGAACCGGGTCCATGTTCCATGTATCAGCCTCAGAATCCACGAATACCGGAGTGGCACCAAGGTAGGTCACCGGATGGGAAGAGGCACAAAAAGTGAAGCTCTGTACTATCACTTCATCACCTTGAGCAACTCCGCAAGCAAGCAGGGCCAGATGCACAGCAGCAGTACCGGCACTTAAAGCCACCACCTTTTTATTCCGCCCAATGAAGCGTTCCAAATCCTGCTCGAAGGCATTCACGTTCGGTCCGAGAGGAACAACCCAGTTGGTATCAAAGGCTTCTTGTATGAAGCCCATCTCCTTGCCGCTCATGTGGGCGAGGCAAAGATATATTCTCTTATCCATTTCTTTGTAAAATAAATCAGGTTCATTCGACAGAAGAAGAACTCTTCCGCCTCACATAATAGGGGATAAATAGCCAATAAAACAGCCTATAAATATACTTCCGGCTGAAAGTTCTCATAATTCTCACCATGACCGGGATATAAACGACACCCCTTCGATAAAGAAAGAATACGTTGTCGGGATAGTTCTGCGGATACTTTATTGCTGTTAGGAAATGAAGCGGGCACCTTTAGCCCTGGTATAAACGCATCACCTGTAAACAAACAATTGCCAAACTTGTAAGTCAGGCAACTTCTATCATGACCGGGAGTCTCATAAACTTCCACTCCAGCACTTCCATATAAATATACAGTATCCCCTTCTTTCAGTTCTTTCATGACACTATAATGTTGAAATACATAAGGGCACAAACTATAGCGCGATAAATTCAATTTATCGGAGTACAAGCCTTCCTTTCCCAAAGCAGAGATATAGATGGGAGTTTCCGGATATTCATCAATGATGGAATCCAAGCCATATATATGATCAAAATGGGAATGGGTAATGAAAATACCTTTCAAAGGTAATCCCCGATTGTTTATGTTCTCAATTATAGGGGCAGGATCTCCACAATCAATCAAAAAACACAGGTCACAATTCCTGCTTATTGCCAAATAGGTATTTGATTCAAATACAGAATTGACAATCCGAACAATCTCAATCATTTCCACTTTGCCCGTCAACAAAGAGGGCCGCCCAAGGTATTCCATCTGACCAATCTGTCAATCAGAAACAGTCCATCCCACGGCATTTCAAAGTTCAACATCCTGCCTATCAAAGGGCATCGGGCAACACCTGCCATTGTAGCCTTATTTGCAAAATCAATGGCCTTATCTTCAGGAGCGGCAATGCCAATCGTCTGGATATAATCCTGAACATGTACCAATGCATCATTTATGTGATCCACCGGATGTACCATAAGCACACGTGAATACACTGGCTTACAAAGTTCATTGTCCTCTGAATAGAGTACTGTCCATGACATCGTATCACTTCCCCAAACTCTACCTTTAAAATCATACACTCCCCTGGACGAGTGAACAGCAGATATCTGTTCCGGAGATATGAATGGTTTAGGAATTTGGGCTTCCGTTTTGGGAAATGCCTCCGCTAAAATTTCACAGAAACGTTCAGGAGTAACTATTCCTCCTTTCTCAATATAAAGATTATGAGGTGATGCACAACCGGACTGGTCAAAAACAGATACATCTACCGACACCCGTCTTGCCAATTTCTTCGCAGCATGCTCCGATGACAGTTCCTCCCTAGCAATTACCGCATAAGACAATTTGGGGCCGAAAACAACTGTTTCACAGTCAATCATCGAAGGATACTTTGCCACCGTCTCAACAGCCTCTTTCCCTCCCCATGCAATTCTGACCTGGGCAGACCCGGACATCAACTCTCCCAATTTTTTGGCATCTCTCGAGAAATATACAACAGCCACAGTATCCATCAGAGCCGAACCTTCAAGTGTATAGCCATCCTCAGTTGTATAAGTAACCCCCTCAAACGCACTCAAAAGCGCACGGAACACACCGTCATCCTTGGCAGAGACCTTTAATAAGTTCACATTTTTAGTTATGATACATTGGACCAAGGCAAATACACCTAATATTTGTACATTGCCTGCCATCCAATGACAAGCCAGTCCTCGCGAATTTGCCTTCAAGAAATGTTTTGAAGAATTTGGAAAATGCAAGAAGGTATCGCAATACCTCATATTTCCCCTCAGCCCCTCTTCGGCTATCTGCCTTAAATGAGACGCTTCACACCAATTCGACAAGAACAGCAAGCCTTTGTCCTTCAAAAAGGAAAAACGTTCATCGGACAGCCATTTCTTTGAGACTTCACCAATGATGCCAATCAGTGCCTCGACCGGTTGCTGCCGGAGCCAGTCCAGTTTATCATTCAGACAAGAAATAATACCCTGCAGCCGCTCCTCTCCCGTATTCCCTTTCAAAGTTCCCCTAAAATATTGAATGTCCAGATGAGAGTCCGACTTTATTTCCGTCCCTTCTTTCTGTTGAAACACCAACTTGGAGGAAAGAATATCCCCACATCCTCTGACCTCCGCTTTCTTCAACCGTCCGACAATACGGAACCTCTGTCCCGGACGTCCATAAGGACAAGGTGAATCTTCCAGAATGCCGATATCATCTGTCAATACCACATTGCCCGGATAAGAATGAGGAATAGGAGTTATAAATTCAAGCATCCCTTCCTTTCCCGCCGGAAGGACACTTCTTGTAACGGTATCGCGGGCCAGGACTTTCACATAAGAAGAGGCATGCTTACAGCCACAGGCACAATCCGGATAATTCAACCCCATCTGCTCTGTAAATCCATAAATGTCGATGACATCTTCCGGACAAATGCCAAAGCACCGCGCTAATTGCTCATTAAAAAGTTCTTTGCTTATTTTCTCACTTTCCAATTTTTTCCAACCGCCAATATGGATTATCTTGGAACCTTCAGGCAAATGCAGTCTCACATCTGATTCCAGTATTGACTTCAATACATGTTGATACAATATATAAGTGAATCCAAAAACCACAACAGGCTGTCCGGATGGCAATTCTTTTATAAATGCCTGAATGCCTTCCACATCAAAATATGAGAGACCGTTCTCATCCGCTTTCAGGAAATAACCGACTTTACTCGCAAATTTAAGATACCCGGTCACCGCGGCAAATCTCGCTCCAAGCAATTTTCTGGAGGCAGAACGGGGATCAATATCCATAATCAGGAAAGGTTTCCTCTCTTTGCCAATGAATTCACTGACCACCTTTACCATTGCTTTACCTTGTCTTTTTGCTGTTATCTTATCAATGACTACGGTACTCGGTATTCCTGAAGTGGCAGAGGACTGTAATGCCAAAGTCAGCTCTTCCCGGGGAACTGAATTCAAGTTGAATCCCAATTCCTTGAATACACTGACGGCCACTGGCGGAAGTTCATCCACCGAATGAATCGGCTCATGAGGATTAAAGTTCTTCCTCTCACAAAAATGCCGATACATCTCATTGTGCTCATAGTGGAAAACAAGCTCATCACGCAGAGCTTCTATAAACAAATTATCACATTCTTCACTCCCGTCATAAGGAGGTCTGTTCAACAGTTCTTCAACCATGCTTCGTTCATTCATAATCATTTCAATAATAACCGTTGTATCTTGCCCGATGTTGTTCGGGGGATACTATCAATATGTTCCAGATAGACCGGTATCTTATAATTCTCCACCAGAGCCCCCATCTCTTTCCGGACCCTTTCATCATCCTCTTCCGTCAAGCAGCCAACGATGAAAGCCTTCACGACTTCTCCCATCACATCATCATGCACACCGATGCATGCAGACTCCTCAATACCCGGAATGGAGTTCAAGGCCTCTTCGACCTCAATCGGACTGACTTTTTTCCCACCGACATTGATAATCTCCTTTTTACGGCTTTTTAGATATATATAGCCGGAGTAATCAATGTAGCCCCAATCTCCGGTTTTGAAATAGCCGTTATAAAAATCATTCCTGAAGATATCTTCTGATACTCCCCAATAGCCAGCACACACATGTCCGCCCTTTACGCACAACTCGCCCTCCTGCCCTGCCGCAAGTAAATTTCCTTGTTCATCACAAACGACAATTTCCGTACCGGGAGAAGACTTGCCCACTGAATCCAAATGTTCCATATCGGTATGGAAATCGATAAAAGCGCTTCTCGAAGCTTCGGTCAACCCATAGTGCATACATATCTTGGTATCAGGCAACAGACGCATCAATCTCTCTTTCTCAGTTTTCGGCATAAATGCACTGCCTATCTCTATATACCTCAATTGGGAGGCATATCGGGCAATCCTATCCGCACTCATCTTGGCAATATAGGCCCAGCTGGCAGGCACCATACCAAAACCAGTGACCCTGCATCTTTCTATCTCACCGAAGAATCTCTTCATGCTGGCAAAGCTGCCCAAGAGGATTAGAGTGGCGCCTTTAGCCAGTACACATCTCAGCCGGCCCAAGCCGAAAGAATGACTGATAGGCAAAGCCAGCAATTCAATATCCTCGGAAGTATTCCCTATGAAAGTATTTATATTATTTGCAGCGGACAATTGGTTGGAGTAGGACAAAACCACCCCTTTGGGCATACCGGTGGTACCGGTAGTAAACAGAAGGTCGGCAATATCCCTCTCTTGAGGAAAAACCACATCAAAATCCTTATCGAATCCTATCTCTGTGAACGGAAGCACCTCATGTCCCCCTTTATTGCGTAGCTCGCCGATAATCATGGAAGGTGCTGCACAATCAATGATCCTTTCCAGACGGGTTACATTGGTCTCCGGATCAATCGGGACACAAATACACCCTGCCAGATGCGCTCCAAAATAGGCATAAATGAAATCTATATTTTTACTTGCAGAGACAATGATCCGGTCGCCCTTTCCCACTCCCTTAGAAATGAAATAGGCAGCCGTATGCTTGATATTGTTCCACAAGACACGATAAGAGACAGTCACTTCTCCCGAAATGACGGCCGTCTTTTCGGGAGAAGTAATTGAATGCCGATATATGATTTCCTCTATCACCATAATTATTACAACTTTTCCTCCACAGCTGCTATGATATCATGGACATCTTCCAGATCCATCATCTCTTCCGGCTCAAAATTGATATCAAAGGCCTCTTCTACATTAGAAAGGATTGTCAAATGTCCCATAGAATCCCATTGGGGAAAATCACCGATTGTACTATTCTCATTAACATTGGATACTTCCGTTTCACAGACAGAAGCTACAATCTCAAATACTTTTTCTTTTACGTTCATAATCTATCTATTTATAAATGACATAATCCGTTCTACGACTTTATCAGTTGATAATCCGTTCTGTTCCATCATATAAGGATAGTCACCCACTATGGAAAAACTATCCGAAGCTCCTATTTTCAGCAATTTAGGATGTGAGTTATATTGTGATAAGTAATCTGCCAAGGAGTCGCCCATACCTCCAACCATACGGTGTTCTTCAAGAGAAACAATGAAAGGCGCATTAAAATCTATAACTTCAATATCCAGAGGTTTGACAGTATGCATATCGACAACAGAAGCAGAAACTCCTTTCCCTGCTAAAATTTCAGCTACCTGCATAGCCATATACACCATACTTCCGGTAGCTATGATCTGCAAATCCTTCCCCTTTCGCAGAGTGACAGACTTGCCCACTTTGAAATCAAAATCCTCGTGATAGACAATAGGAGTTGCAGTTCCCCCATACAAGCGAATATATACGGGGCTTTCCAACTGTACTGCAGCTTCAAGAGCCTTCATTGCCTCCAATGCATCACAAGGAGCTATCACCGTCATACCGGGAATTGTTTTCATCAATGAAATATCCTCCAACGCATAGTGGGTATTTCCCATTAGTGTCAACGAAAATCCGGAACCAATCCCCACAAGAACTTGTGCCGAATGCATATACCCCAAGAATTGGCGGACTTGTTCAAAGCAACGCATTGAAACAAAACAAGCCTGGGCTACTGATATTGTTTTATATCCTTCATCCGTCAATCCAGCTGCCACTCCAATCATGTTTTGCTCAGCAATTCCTAAGTTGAAAAACTTGTCTGGATACAAGGATTTAAATTTATCAAGTCCGGCAGGTGTTGACATATCAGCCGAGAGAACAATCACATTATCCTTTTTCCGAGCCACATCGGGCAATGTAATACCAAACATACTTCCACCTTGTCCTAAAGCTGAATAAATCTTAGGATTAATCTTACTATTTCCCATCATACATTGCTTTTATATCTTCTACAGCTTTTTCATATTTCTTCAATGACAACACGCAATGATGCGCCATCTTATTATTCATCAGAAATGAAATGCCATTCGCTTTTACTGTATCTGCGATAATCACCCTTGATACATCAGATGGCTTATTCAAAACGCATAGCAACTCCTCTATAGAATGCCCATTTACGACCTCCACTTCCAAACCAAACGACTTGAACTTTTCTTCCAAAGAGTATTGGTTCATGATTTCTTTGGTAGGACCATCTAGTTGATAGCCATTTCTATCTACAATGATTATAAGATTATTCAGTTTGAAATTTGCAATAGACATCAATGACTCCCATACGATTCCCTCGTCACACTCTCCATCACCCAATAGCACATAGACTTTATTACTCTGGTACTTTTTCTGCATAGCCAAAGCTACTCCTACAGCATAAGATAGCCCCAAGCCAAGACTACCTCCCGAAAATTCTATTCCATAAGTTAAATTCCGATGTGGGTGTCCATGAAAAGAGGTACCATTCTTATCAAATGTGGATAAATCTTTCTCACACAGCAGGCCTTTCTTCCACAAGGCCGTATAGTAGGCCAAAACGCAATGTGCCTTACTAATGATTATCCGGTCCCTTTTCTCGTCAAATGTATCATCCACATAAGCTACCGAATAGAGCGCTGCAAATATTTCCATGGCAGAGAAAGCTCCACCTATATGAGAACCGTTACTGCCCGTACTTAAAGCCATTTCAAGAGCCTTAAGTTTCATATCATAACAATCTTTTTCCAGGCTAATTATTTTATTTTCAATCATATTCTATACCCCCCCGTAATTTTTATAACTTCACCGTCAATATATGACGAATCATCACTGGCAAGAAATGAAACGACTTTAGCCACTTCCTCCACAGTACCCAATCTTTTCAATGATGTATCATTAACCAGTTGCCCCATCACCTTGCTATCAACAGAGGTGCTCATATCCGTATCAAGATACCCCGGTGCTACAGCATTCACTCGAATCTTGGCTGAAGCAAGTTCTTTTGCCCAACAAGTAGTCATACTTATAAGGGCTGCTTTACTGGCTCCATATACAGTGTTACCCACAGTCGGTTTCAAGGCTGCAATAGATGCCACATTGATTATAGATGCCGATTTTGAGCGCAACATCAATTTCACAATTCCTTGTGTAATCTGCAGGGGAGCAAAATAATTCACTTGCATCACCCTATGAGCATCTTCCATCTTCAATCGGAGTAACCCATCCGTATTCAATATACCGGCATTATTCACAAGTATATCTATGACAATTTTTAAAGAGTATATTTCTTTTAAAGCAATCCGTATGGCATCCTCATCAGACAAGTCAAAATAGATAGGATATATCTGTATTCCATATTCTGATTGGCATTGCCTATAGAAAGCATCCTGCTCAGCTGTCTGTTTACGAGTGCAAGCTATAATATTGGCTCCACCGACAACCAGCTCTTGCATTATTGCCTTGCCTATACCTCGATTACAACCCGTAATGAGGGCAGTACGTCCTTCAAGTCTTTTCATAATTAATCCAATTCAATCAGAGGCAGGCATATAATATGGTCTAGTTTAATATAAGCACTCCCCCAAGACAAACCTGAACCAAAACCACAAATTACAACATCAGCATCTTCTAAAGATAATTTTTCACCTATACCAACAACCATTGTAATAGGTATAGAAGCACTGCTTGTATTCCCATATTGCATCAAAGAGAAAGGTATTTTGTCAGCTGGTACTTTCAACTTCTTACCTATTTTATCATCCATATATTTGTTAGCTTGATGTAAAATCAGATAATCAATATCATCCAATGAGAAATCATAATATTCCGTAAGAGATTTAATACTGGCTGGAGGTTCCTTGATGGAAAATCCAAATACATTCATACCATCAAGAACGGATTGAGTACGGTTACGAATAATCCCGGGTTCCACTTCAATCATTCTCATAGACTCTTCTGTTATCGGATGGCGCATACCACCATCAAGATTAATAATTGCATCACCTCTTGAGCCATCTGTTGCAAAATGGAATAACATAGGGCTTGCTCCTTCATTAAACTCTAAAGCGGTAGCTGTACCTCCATCACCATGCAAAGGCCATATGGTCTTATCTAATGGTGATTGCAATTGAGAAGTTGTTTCTCCTACCAATAACAACCCCTTCTTTATTCCGCCATTCTGCATAAGCCCTGCAATGACAGACAAACCGTAAACATATCCGGAACATGCTAAAGGTACATCTATCGCGTAACACTCTTTAGACAATCCAAGTTTGTCCTGGAGGAGTGCAGAAGTATGGGGAGTAAGATAATCACGAGACAATGACACATATATCAATGCCCCAATATCCTGCTTATTCCATTGAAGCCTTTCTATCAATTGCTCTGCTGCTTCATAACACAAATCCGAACAGCACATGCCTTTTGGGACCATCCTGGAGCGCTCAATATGCGTTAATGCTATCACCTTATCTGCCTCGCCAGGAGAAAAAAAACTCAAGTCTTTTATTTCTTTGACTATTTTTGGAACAGCAGCAGCAACCCCTGCAAACTTTACATTAGAAAATGATAAAAATGCCATATCTCAATTTATAAGTAATTACAATGAATATCCACCATCTATTTTTAAACTTGTTCCCGTAACCCATGATGAAGCATCTGATAATAAATAAATAATCCCCCATGCCACATCATTGGGTAATCCATAACGTTTAAGTGGATAATTGCTAATATCTTTTTGTTTTTGTTCCTCTGTAAAACTATCAATATCATTAATAGGAGTATCTACCATTCCTGGATTTACACTGTTTACTCTTATCCCCTTTACAGCTAATTCTATGGCCGCATTCTTCATGAAACCATCTATTGCACTTTTAGTCATGGAATACATTGCATTACCAATATCTACCGAATAAACACCAGAAATAGAGGAAGTAAAAACCATAGATGAACCACGTTTCATCTTTTTCTTTTTTATGAGAAATTGTGTCAGATAAATAGGTGCCAAAGCATTAGTATTCAAAATATGCTGCAATTCTTCACGCTTAATAAAAGCAATAGGTTGTTTACCACCAATACCTGCATTATTCACACAACCATGTATTTCAGGCAATTCTTTGACAAACATTTCTAATGCATCAACATCTGTCAGATCAAGAATTCTCATTATATGCCCCTCTCCTTCCAGTTGAGAAAATGTCTCTTCTAATCGTTCTTTATTTCTTCCCACTAAAATAAGTTTTGCCCCCAAACGAGAGCACTCTACTGCAGTGGCTTTTCCTATGCCCGAAGAAGCTCCTGTCACCAAAATTGTCTTGCCAGATAAAGAATAAGGATTGTACATATCAAGCTCTTTTTAATGCTACTCGATTATATAAATCTTCTATAGTTCTTGAAGCTAAAATATCGTCCCCTTTCAACTGTACATCATATTCTTCATCTGCCATCGCCATTACCGATAAAGCAATCAATGATGACCACTCGTCCAACTCTTTAAATACAGTCTCAGCAGTAAACACAATCTTTTCAGTTTCATCAAACTGTTCTGCAAAATGCTCTATAAAATCATTTAAGTCCATGATTAATTATTTTATTATTAATATTTAATTAAAGCAGCAGGATTACCCATATATGTTGAATTGTCTTTCGTAGAACGAATTATAACACTTCCGGCACCTACCACAGTATTATTTCCAACCTTCTTTTTCTGCAACACAATGGAAGAAACACCGAAATAGTTTTCATTACCAATTGTAGTCTCGCCAGAAACACGTACTCCTGGCATAAAAGAATTATAATTACCTATTACAGCATCATGTCCAACTATAACATCTCCGTTGAAAGCGTTGAAATCACCAATTGTTACATGGCAACTTATATGGCAATCCCAAGAAAAAATATTTCCCTTACCTATCTGCATATTTTTAGAATCAGCAAATCTTAAATTGGGAGCATAAATATTGGGAAATATAATATTGTCATTGTATATCCCTGAAACGATGGAAGCTACTCCATGAGGGTTACCAATGGCTATTATCACATTAAGTTGCCGAGAATAAGCATTTAGATAATCCATTCCACCTAAAACCCGACCATATTCGTTTTCATCGCCAACACTTTTTGCATCATCTATGAAACCTACAAAATTCCAAACCTGTTTTTTTTTATTTATAGCACAAAGCAAACAAGCTATTTCACGCCCAAAACCGCCTGCACCATAAATTACTACATCTTTCATATTCTTAATTTCAATTATTTCCAGTGAAGGCTTCCATCGTTACTGAAGTATTTGAACTAATATCCTTACGCAAAAGCACTTTCCTCATTGTTAAAAATATTATCTTCAAATCAAGTAAAAATGAACAATGGTCCACATACCAAACATCTAATTCAAACTTTTTCATCCAACTGATTGCATTGCGCCCATTCACTTGTGCCCAGCCAGTAATCCCCGGACGTACTTCATGCCGACGGGCCTGCTCTTTACTATATAAAGGAAGATATTGGGGGAGTAAGGGACGAGGGCCTATCAAAGCCATATCCCCTTTCAAGACATTAATCAACTGTGGTAACTCATCAATACTTGTAGAACGAATGAACCTACCCACTTTAGTCAAACGCTGTACGTCCGGTAACAGATTCCCTTCTGCATCCCACTCATCCGTCATGGTCTTAAACTTTATAATACGGAATATTTTGCCATGTTTTCCTGGGCGTTCCTGAGTAAAAAAGACTCCAGCACCTTGATTGGCAAAATGCAACCAAAGGGCAACAAGAAACAGTATCGGCCAAATCAAAGCCAACACACAAAACACAAGGATGAAGTCAATCACCCTCTTAAAAAAATGAGAGTACATGATTTAATGGTTATACACTAAGAAGAAATCGTATCTATATATTTTAAAGAATTATTCTCTGACAACAAGATGATAATAATCTTCAGAATCTTCATGTACAAAAAAGGAATAGCCCGATGAAGAAGCCAATACATCAAACTCCATTACGGTTATTATTTGAAACAACAAGTTCAACCTTTTCATCAGACAAGAAATCCAAAAGACCAGCCAATTTTTTGCCAATCAAAAAACTAATCCAAAGATTTGTATCAATAATGATTCTCGTTTTGCAGTCGCTTTTCATAATTTTCTTGTCTTACCGTTTCTACTTCAGAATCAATATCTTCTTACAAAATCTCATTTGTTTTCAAGACATCCAACAACCGATTCAATTTGATGCCTCTCACCTCAGCAGCAAGTGCACGATTCAATTCCAATTTATCTTCATCAGATATTAGTTATTGGAATATTAAAACAAAATCAGACATTATTGTCCAAAAAGCGGTACTCTTCCAATAGTGCTTCCCAAACTTTATGCTGCTCATAACGCTCTATAATCATCGGACGGGCGCGTTTTGCCATTTCTTTTACTTCTGCATTTCGATGCTCATACATCCATTTCATAGCCTTATACAAGGCTTCTTCATCACGTGGCGGAATTATCCTTCCATTCACACCGTCTTGGATTATTTCGTTGCAACCATTTATATCCGTGGTTATACATGGAACACCTAATGCACCGGCCTCCATGAGCACCATTCCAAATCCTTCCCTATACGATGGCAAAACAAACACATCAGAAGCACACATAAATGGTCTGACATCCTTTTGAATTCCCCAAAAATGAATTTTAGAATTCGAATGTATGTCTTCCTTAGTAGTTTTATCTACCGGGTTATCATTATCCTCAAACTGGCCAATCAACATCAAATTTATATCATTGTATATAGCAGACAATCTATTAAAAGCTAATACCAGTTCGTTTATCCCTTTATCTTTCACAATGCGCCCAACAAAACAGAAAACAAATCTATCAACAGAATTTGCAATAGAAGAAAGTGCCTCCAAAGAAACCATCTTCCTGTCAAACCTATCAGTATCAATACCATTGGCACTCCCATTCCAAATAACTTTCAATTTTGATGCTTTAGAAATGCCGTCTTCCATTAATGTTGCTTTTACCCCATTACTCACACAAAGAACCTCTGTGGCACAATAGCATGAGACACGCTCCATTGTTTTCAACAAAGTTCTCATCAAACCGCCATATCCCTGATACCTGAGTCCATGACACATATAAATTCTTACAGGCACACTTGTCAGTTTAGCTGCTATCATCGACAAAAAACTTCCTTTAGGGGTATTTCCATGTACAATATCAGGCTTCTTTTTGCTGAAGAAAAACAAGAACCTTATGAGACTTTTAAAGTCATTCAAAAGTGAAATCGGCCTCTCCATTGGGATATGATAAGTATCAATTCCCTCTCCCTCACCAAAGTGCTCAAGATTTTTTTTATCAGACGAGATAGCAACTACCTCAAAATCATTGCTCAAATATGCCAATTGCCCTTTAAAGAAGTTTAATGATGCAGGTACAGTAGTCACTATATAAAACTTCTTTCTATTATTCTTTTTCATCTGAACTATCTTTCCATTCCAATGCTCCATCATTTCAAAATGATTCTCGGTTTCGGCAATACCACAGTTGCATTATCGGGTACATCTTCCACCACTACCGCATTCGCACCCACTTTAACATTATTACCTATTGAAACACCGGGCAATATCTTCGCACCAGCTCCTATCAATACATTGTTTAGTATTTTTACCCCCCCCTGTGCAATTGTAACTTGTTGATATATAATACTATTTGCTCCTATGCGAACATCGTGTCCCACTATAATCCCCTTTGGTCCATGAGGAAGGTGGGGAGGAGTTGCAAAATAAGCTCCGGAATTTAAGTTAGTTCCAAAAGAACAATTGTGATAAGCATCTGTACGTTTGATGTAATATAAATAATATAGTTTTAGTAAAAGGTAAGTTTTATCATTGGGATTAATTACGATATCTCGCCGTTTCCAATATTTTTCGTGATTATAGTGTTGAATCCATGACAAAAGCACACGTCCAAGTTTATGTTGAAAAGAAAAAGGCTTCATTTTACGATAGAAATAAGGTATTGATAAAACGATTCTCTCTTTTGTTGAAGAATAGAATCATAATATTTTTTGGCAAATTCATAGTTTCTACTTGCTTGCTTGTCTATCGCCTCTATATGGTTCAACAAGAACTCAATTTTATCGGTTAAAGCCTGCGAATCATCAACCGGAATCAACACTTGTTCATCCAACAATTCAGGAATCCCCCCCACTTGGGTACCAATACAAGGCAATCCCATAGCCATTGCTTCAATTAAGGCACGTGGCAATCCCTCAGTACGTGAAACTAACAGAAAAAGATCAGTATTCCTCAATGTTTCATCCACCTCATCCCGGCTTACATTTCCCTTAAAAATCACATCATTGGAAATATGTAATGTTGATGCCAATTTCCGCATTGCCTCTTTATGCTTACCTTCCCCCAACCATGTCAACTTACAATTCACCCCTCTGGTCTTTAACAATGCCAACGCCTGCAAAACCACATCAGGCGCCTTATACATTTGTTCCAAAGAACCTACCGACAACAGATTGTACTCCTTCTTTTTATACAATTTTTTTCCTGAAGACGGTAAATTACAAGAGCAAATCTGTACATTTGATGCTGAAATGCTAAAGACTGAATTACTTATCGGATAACGCTTTTGCAACTGATATTCTGTAACATAAAGAGCAGCATTTGCTTGAGCAACAGTCTGTTTCAAATCATGCGTCCCCCTATAACGAAAATACACACGAAGTGGATGTCTAACAGCCCCAGGAGCAAATACGTCCCATGGGTCTCCTACCACTTCCACCCCATAAGGCATCCCATTTTTTTTCAAATGCCTTGCCATAAGTGTCCCTATTTCCCCTGGAACCCGACAAATATAAACACATCCAGACATTAAATTCGCTGCAACTATCTTATTTAGCTTTCTACGTACTTTCAAATATTGTATAGGTCCGACATAATACGGCAAATCTATAAACGAAACTCGTTCATTCGATGCCAAATACTTATCGTTTATCGGATAATCATCATCAAGAAGCACACGCGCCATTACGTACACATGGCCGAACTTACGCAAATAACGTTCCCATAAACTATTAGTAAGCCCCCCATCAATACTGTACACTACCCCTGAAGACCTACGCACAAAACGTGCTTCTGTACAAAAAACCAAGTCCATAGATAATTAAGATTATAACTCTCTTCTAAATTTAGCGAACAATTCATCCGCATCAAAATGCTGTTGCGCCCACTCTTTACACATATATTCCGCTCCGTCACTCTCCCCTTTATAGATTCGTTCTATCACTTTCACAGCCCTTTCACTGTCACAAGGAGGAAGAAGCAATGAACGAATTGCAGGAGGAACCGATTCTTTTATCGGAGCTATATCAGAAGCAACAAAAGGCAACCCTGTAGCCATAGCTTCAATCAGAGCATTGGGCTGCCCTTCTGTCAGCGATGGGAAATAATATAAATCAAATAATGGAAGAATCCGAAGAACATCATCCCTATAACCAAGCAGATGAATTTGTTTATTCAACCCCATCTGCTGAACCATCATTTCGTATTTCTCTTTCACTCCTTTACCCACCAATACAAAATGAATATCTTTATACTTATGGCAAAGTTCAGAAGCAACCTTCAAAATGGTATCATGATTTTTTGCCTCATTACAGCGTCCTGTATGCCCTACAACAAAAGCATCAGAAGGCAAACCAAATTCTTGGCGTAACCGTTTCTTTTCCAGTTTTGACAACTTTTTCATGTCCATTCCATTATAGATAACATCAAATCTATCTGACGTCCTGTCACGTTTAGGAAAGAAAAAATCAAGTGCTGCTACTGAATTTGAAAGTATCTTGGTAGCAAAGACTGATACCAGTTTTCTCATACAAGCATTATAGAGTAACCGAATACGTGTCTCCCTAAAATGATTTGTAGAACCACGATAAAATGCGATTCTCTTTTTTACCCTCGCGAACCAAGCTACTAAAAGAGGTAGTCCTGCAAAATTCCCGGTAAAATCGCAAACCGTATCGACCTGCTCCCTTTTCAGCAATTTATAATATCTATAATACCGAACACCACCAAAATATGAAAAATACATAGGGATAACTCTTACCATCTGAGTATATTGGGGATAAAGTTCTCCCAAACCACCCGATTTGCAAATCACAATAGCTTCATGTTCTTGAAAATATTCCAAATATCTAAGTAGATATGTTTCAATACCACCTTGCTCTAAAGAGGTTATAAGAAAGAGAGTTTTCATCTTAATTATTAAATGGAATATCCTTCAGGATTAGTTTTTATACTTAGCAATTCTATTATATTTGATGTAAACAAAGAAAAATTCAATGTTCTATACTCCCTCCCAAGAATGAAAGAGAAAGGTCCTGATATGCAGACTATAAGACACAAACAAATCAACAACCTTTTTAAATACCACTTGAAGGCAAATGTATAAAGCGCATAAACAACATACAGTACGATTAATAGTTTGAACATCATCAAATTGCGAGAGAGAATATATGAAGATGATGAAAAAAAAAGATAAGAGAAAAACAAGATGAAAAAATTATGAAATCTTTCAAAAAAACTCCCTTTTTCAATCTTTCTATTCACAGAATAAGCAATTATCGGATAGAAGAAAAGCAATCCTAAAATAATAAAAAAACGAAGAACAGAACCAGAATACAATGCTGAATCCACTTCACCCTGAAATAGATAAGCATCTATTTTTTCAGCAATCCCGGCACCCATTCCTCCCATAGAAGAACAGATATTCATCAACCAAGCCATCAATGGAGTAAAATAAAAGAAAGCAGACATCAAACATAATGCTATAATCCAAAGTATCTTCTTCTTCACCATACAAGCACAAATGTATAATGCAACGATGGGATATAATGAAAAATGCAACAAGCAAGGTATTATCAACAATAATCCACGTTTTAGCATAGACATTTCAGATATCGTTATGATATATAAGAATATCATAATCGCATTCCCTTGTCTCATACCCGAAAACTCATATACAGGAATTAAAGCCAAGAACATGATCAGCAAAAGGAAGAATATCTTCGAAGACCTCATAGGCAGAGCGTTACACCAATTTCGTATAACTCCAATCATAAAACCATAATAAATAGATGCTCCTATGAATCCTACGATTTGATGCGTATCAATATACTTTCCTAATATCCAATATAGCAAGTCTAAAAAGAAGTCCGGTTTTTCCGATAGAGATTCATAAAAGATAAAATCCTCCAAAGAAACAGCTTGTTTCATTCTATCAAACATCACATAATGCCGGGTGATGTCCATTGTAGAAAAGGGCAAGCAGGTATAACCTAAAAGCCCCAAAAACAAAACTATAACTATGGTTGCGAATAACCTATCTCTTTGCTTAGACAGTAAACAAACGGCTAAACAAAATGCCAGAAATGGATTCATCAAGAAAAGAAACACCAAAAAGCCCCTCTTACCTAATAGTTCTCTACTTATCATAAATTGCATAGCTATAGACCATCAAAGAAATACAAGCCTTAGCCAACCAGCCATCTTCCCACTTGTGACTTACGTAACAAGAATGTCAGTAAAATAGAAAGAAGCAAAGCTACAAGGAATCCCCCCAAGGTAACCAATATGTTCCCAACAATTCCGGCATAGGCAACTTGTAATAAAAAAGCTTCAAAATAAATTGTTGAAACAAATAAATGCCCATACACAATACATTTAACTTAACAAACCAATTTGGAATATTACGCTTTTGTTTTTATACATAATACTAATATAAAATAACAACACTCCAATTGTAGCATAAATAATTTTACCCAACTTATTTATCAAAGATATTATAACCGTATGTGATAATGTATTATCTCGTAGTACAATGTTAAATGAAATAAAACAATCAAGAATAATATGCTTCCGCTAATTATTATCTTATTGGTTGCCAAATACTTTACTACTAATTTTCGATGATTCCAAATATAATAAGCCAAATAAAAATAGAAAAGATAGTACATGGTGCTTGCCATTCGAAAAGGAAGCGGAATTAAAGAAGAAGGAAAGATACTGAGGCACAATAATCCTATTAATTTTATTTCTTCTTTCATTCTTACTTTTAATAAAAAGTATGTTGCAACAAAGCACCAAAGCAACATTGGCAAGAACCACATATGCCCAAAACCATTAACTAATCCATAGATATAATTTAATATATTTATTCCCGGGGGGAATAGAAAGGAATAGAATAGAGAGAACACTATACATGGAATTATCAACCTTTTAAATTTTACTTTTATCAATTGAAGAAAAAAATATTTCTTCTTCAATTCACACACCTGATAAGCAAATAGATAGCCGGAAATAAACACAAACATTTCCAACATGCAAGCAAAAGAAAATCTTTGTATCCAAAAATAAAGTTCTACATCCTCAATCCTTTCTGGCTTTGGCCAACTCCCACCATACATGGTAAACGCATGCATTAAAACAAGCAAAATTATTACTAAAGGTCTTATGATATTTATTTCTTCCAAAATATTTTTCATTCCCGATTTTTCTCTTCATATTTTATATAAGGTTTTCTATCTAAATACTCTTCTGGGATAGACTCAATATATTTGCGTCTTTCTTCACCTTTAAGTTTATAGACATCCTTACATGCTTTGTTATGCTCTATTGTTTTTTTTACAAAATCCTCTGTCCTACCGATAACCCTCATAGGATTTCCTCCCACCATCAAGCCATCTTGTACAGATTTTGTAACAACAGTGCCAGCTGCAACAATCACATCATTGCCAATAGTTACCCCTGGTGTTATCATACAACCATCTCCTATATAAGAATAATTTCCAATTTTTATTCTTCCAAAATGTTCCAATGCACCTTTAGGTAATTTTTGAGCTTGAGCCCACACTCCTCCATGCGTATAAAAATGGACATTATTTGCTATCCGAACATAATTTCCGATTTCTATTAAATAAGGTTCTGAAGAATAATTTTTCGAAGAAATAAAACAACCGTCTCCAACCTTAACTCCTATACTTTTAGCATAATCCACTCCGCTCATATGTTTTCTTTTTATAGCGGATATTATTGATTTCAGTATCATATATTTATATTTTATTATATTTCACCCATAAATAAGTCCACAGCCCTCTCAAACACCCAGATATCGTTATACTCACAGCTGCACCAATATATGAAAAGTAGTATACTAAAACTATCGATAAAAAAAATCCTAATATAGACACACCAATAGTTATTTTCCGTATTTGTTTATCAAATCCATTCGCTATCATATAATTAATACCGTAAACATCATTCACTGCTATTGAAAAAACGTATACAGACATTATTCTCATTACCCAAATACCACCCTTATAAAATTCTAAAGTAAAGAATATACGCATTAACAAAGGTGCAAAAACAAATAACAATAACGAAAATAACAAAGCTATAGGTAACACAATTTTTACATATGTTTTATGCCTATCTGCCCTACGTGACAAAAAAGGAAAACAAACCCTAGAAAAGATTTTAACCAACTGTATTATAAGAGTTACAAACTTTCTACCAGAATCCATTATCCCATTAGCCACATCTCCTCCTACAAACCCCAATAATATAGTAGAAAACGAATTATAAAAATTGGGAAGTATATTATTGATAAATACATCAGTACTCTGCTTTATTGTTTTTGCAATTGTTCTCATAGGAACAATTTTTAATTTTATCCCCCATTTACCTAAAATATAGTACATTGCAATTACTCCTGAAAGCATAAAGCCCAAAGAAGTAAATAGTGGTTGTAAAATATAATCAGATTTATCTCTAATAAAAACAAAAACAGCTATAGTAAATAATGCTTTAGATAACACATTAAGTATTGTTATGTATTTCATCCTTTCTATTGCCTGAAAAAACCAATCAGGGAACATAATATGGCCTGGTATCATCAAAAATGATATAAATATTACAGCCATATTTTCTTTAAATTTAGGAATCAATAAAACACTAATAGACAAAAGGAGAAAAGAAATCAACATTAAAAAGATTCTTGCCCAAAAAACATTGGAAAAAATCTCAGATATTCTTTCTTTATTATCTCTATTTTTTGCAACATCTCTTGTTGCAGTATAGTTAAATCCCCAATCAGCTATGGTAATAAACCAAAGCATTAAAGCAGAAGCAAATGCAATCTTTCCAAACCCCTCCGCTCCTATTACTTTGGCCAAATAAGGCATTGTTATAAAAGGAAATGCATAACTTGCTATTTGCAAAATGGACAAATAACTAAAATTAGAAACTAAGGTATAAAGCTCTTTATTCTGTTTAAAGGATTTTATTCTTTCTATCATATTATCTCTTCAATAGGAAATCAGTTATTACAACCTCCCATCTACCAACTTCTTGTCCATCATCCACTTCACATCATAAATCACTTTTTTCTCATCAGTCAATTGCTGCACATCCAAATTCACAAATTCTTTATGTGCTACAGCCATCACTACTGCATCGAATTTTTCCTTTGGTAAGTCATTCATCACTTCAATATCATACTCACGCTTTACTATCGAAGGATTAGCCCACGGATCATAAACGACAAGGTTTACATTATACTCTTTCAGAGCATTATAAATATCAATAACTTTCGTATTGCGAACATCCGGACAATTTTCTTTAAAAGTAAATCCGAGAATCAAAATATTGGAATTGAGAACCTGAATACCTTTCTTTAGCATTAGCTTCACCACTTGATTAGCGACATATTCTCCCATGCCGTCATTCATACGACGACCGGCAAGAATGATTTCAGGATTATAGCCATACTCTTGTGCACACTGGGCCAAATAATAAGGATCTACACCAATACAGTGTCCTCCCACTAAACCTGGTTTAAAAGGCAAGAAATTCCATTTTGTTCCAGCAGCCTCCAATACATCTTGTGTATCAATGCTCATTAATGTAAATATCTTGGAAAGTTCATTAATAAAGGCGATATTGATGTCACGCTGGGAATTTTCGATAACCTTTGCTGCTTCAGCCACTTTCATGCTTGGTGCCAAATGAGTACCAGCAGTAATTACGGAAGCATACACATCATTTACCTTCTTTCCTATTTCAGGAGTAGAGCCGGAAGTAACCTTCTTGATTTTCTCCACTGTATGGAGCTTGTCACCCGGATTGATGCGTTCAGGAGAATAACCGGCAAAGAAATCAACATTGAATTTCAATCCCGAAACCGCTTCTACTACAGGAATACATTCATCTTCGGTCACACCGGGATATACCGTTGATTCGTAAACTACGATGTCCCCTTTTGAAATTACCTTACCCACGGTAGTACTTGCCCCATAAAGAGGAGTCAAGTCAGGATTGTGGTTCTTATCCACAGGAGTAGGAACGGCCACCACATAAAAATTACAATCACGAATATCTTCAATATCAGCTGTACAAATAAATCCGTTGGCTATGGCTGACTGCAATAATTCATCCGATACTTCCAGCGTAGCATCATGCCCTTTCATTAACGCATCTACCCGTGCCTGATTCATATCAAACCCTACTGTCTTATGTTTTGTAGAGAACAAACGGGCCAAAGGAAGCCCTACGTAACCGAGTCCGATTACGGCAATTTTTACTTCATTCATACCTATGAATAATTTTGTTTACTTAATAGAAGATTAAATATTATTCCAATACCACAGCACAGCCTCTTTCAACCCTTCGCGCATATTGAATTTAGGATTATATCCCAATAATTTTTTAGCCTTATCAATGCAAGCCAATGAATGAGGAATATCTCCTAAACGGTTAGGGCCATGCAGTATTTCAATATTTGCAATTTCTGAATCGAACTCACTCAAAAATTCTTTCAAATAATCTACTAATTGATTCAGAGTTGTACGCTCACCATAAGCAGTATTATAAACTTGGTTGACTGCTTCAGGATTAGTAGTAGTCATGGCAAGCATATTCATTTGGATGACATTATCTATGTAAGTGAAATCACGGCTGTACTCACCATCCCCATTAATAACTGGACTCTCATGAGCCATCAATTTCTTTACAAATAGAGGAATAACAGCAGCGTATGCCCCAAACGGGTCTTGACGACGGCCGAAAACATTGAAATAGCGCAAGCCTATGCACTCCATACCGTATGTGCGAGTAAACACATCCGCATACAGTTCATCCACATATTTAGTAATGGCATAAGGTGACAAAGGCTTACCGATTACATCTTCCACTTTAGGTAGAGATTTGCTATCACCATAAGTAGATGAACTGGCCGCATACATAAAGCGTTTCACTCCGGCATCACGGGCAGCAACCAGCATATTCAGGAAACCACCGATATTGACTTCATTCGTCGTTATCGGATCCTTAATAGAACGTGGAACTGATCCAAGAGCAGCCTCATGTAATACATAATCTACTCCTTCCACTGCTTTTTGACAATCGGATATATTACATATATCTCCAACTATCAGTCTAAAAGCTTGCGGATACTGATTTAATAAAGGAAGAAGATTTTCTATTTTTCCGGTAGCAAAATTGTCCAGACAGACAACGTGATAATCGTGAGCAAGCAAATGCTCACAAAGGTTGGAACCGATAAAGCCGGCTCCACCTGTTACTAAAACTGTTTGCATATATCTATATTATTCAAAATCAATCTTCAACTTCCTCAAACGGATAAGGATTCTCCTCAATATTCCTCAACTCCTTCACCAACTCCACTTGCTCTGCCGTCATGACTTCCTTACCCCAACCATCTATAATAGCATGAGCTTCCTGAAGCAAAGATTCCTCATAAACCTCGCCATACGTATAAGCCAACAAGCGGACTTTGAGCAAAGAAGCCGGAAGCCGACCCAAAACCTCACAAGCACGATTCAAGGCAGTCTGTTTCTTTTGCTCCTTATCCCCATCATCATAGATGGTAGCATTATACCCCATCAAAAGAGCCAGACATATATTCGCCTCCTCTGCAACATCGGAACTTTGAGCAGAAAAAAGAGAATCGGACTTAACAAGCACTTCCTTATTCAACCGGCAAAAAGTGTCGGAATAGACCGGATTACCGTCCATACCAAGATACATCAGCTCATGAGCTGCATGCTGAAGCTCAAGAGCACGGGAAGTTAAATCATTCATTATTATGATATATGATTAAAATATAAGATTATACTTATTTAGAAGTCACCCGATTATTTTCAGATAGGATTTGGGGACTTTGACACTTGCAGTCAAAAGGTCTTTAATGCGGATAACAACATATGTTTTATTGGCTTCGACGGCAACCTCACCTTCAATACCACTGAGTTCGCCTTTGATAACTTTTACTTTATGCCCAACAGTAAGAATTTCGCTATCAAGACTGACACCGTCAGGATTCAAATCCATTACGAACATAAAGTCCTCCATTTGCTTATCCGGTACCACTAGCATGGAATGTGTAGCAAGGTCTTTCATATAAAAAAGGGGGACATTATAGATGTTGGATATATCGCAGGCTGTCTGCTTGGTGGAATGAACAAATACCAAATTGCGGATTACCGGAACTTCGCTACGCTTACGCCGATACTTCAATTGAGAAATGACAAAGCGCGTGGGAAGATAATAGTCAAGCTCCAAATGCTCTTCCGATTTAAGTCGGTCCAAAGATTTCCGGACTGTGAATTCCTGCTTGTCACGGGTGCGAGCCGCAAACCAATATTTCTGTTGTTCAGTCACTTAGAAATTTTCTTTCGAATGAATTAGCTCAGTTCCGGGTGCGCTTCGCGGTTTGAACGAGACATTTTCCCACCCAAACCGTATTGTACACTTTTGCAATGATAATAAGCTATTAAAGAAGATATTAGACTCATAAAAGTGTCCAATAAACGTTCGTTTAATAAACGTCTATTTTTAAGAAAATAAGTAGAGGCATAAAAGTTAAAAAGGAACAGAACTTTAATATGTTAAATGTTAGACGTACACTGCTGCAATTCAATAGATTAATATGAAACAGAAATCACTTTGGGAATATTTTTATTAAACATTTTGTTAGTTCAAAAAATACAGCTTATCTTTGCGTTCATTAAACGAACGTTTAAAAAACACCTCATCATTTCCAATATATCATTCTACATTCCAACATCTTACCCTCATAAATGCATTATTGAAGTTTCGTAAATATACCTACTGATAAATGGGAATTTATCGCACAGAACGCAAGTGAAATAAAAGCCCACTTCCATAACCTATGGAGAGAGTGAAAGCCCATGGATTTCTATCTAAAACACAAGCATTACTTTACTTTTCGCCCTTTGTTTGTCCACTGTTGCATAGGGAATTAATAACGCCTAACGGCCATGAACAGCTCTGCTAATGGCCATGAAGCAATCGTTTAACGACCATAAGCAGGGTTGTTCATGGCCGTTAGGCGTCACTAACTCCAAGGCTTTTACAGATGAAGTACGTAGCCCGCACCTATTGCGCACAAGGCACAACCGTATTGTACAGCAACTTAAAAGACATTAGACGACTCCATTATTCATAGTCGGGCAAACTCGAAAATGCAGGAAAACTACACCGACCGATTTATGTAACCCACGCGTGGTATTATATTAGAAAATAATAAGTTACGGCAAAACTCAGACGTTTTTGGCAGGGGGGAGCAAATTTTGCTTCCACCTTTTCAGGTTGCTTCCACCGCAGGGTAAATGCCGATGGATAGGGAGATACAGGAGATGGGTGGAAGTGTGGAAGCAAAGCAGATGCAAATTTATGTTTCAGCAACACGCCTTAAGTTTTAAAAAAGATGTAGTACAAAGGCATAAAATATAATAAGTGTTACAAATACACACTTTATGCCCCGACACTCTTGCAAATGTCGAAAAAGTCCGTACCTTTGCAATGTGTTTTTCATAGTATTAGATTTAAGGTTAACAAAGGTTGGAGTACAGCGGTACTCCTTTTTTTATGCCCATACGTACCGTCCCGGTTCTCCAATAAAATTTTCACGTAAAATGCAAGGCAACTTTTTATATCCATTTAGTTTTTGGCTATCTTTGCACTGCTTTCGGCGGGCATAGGCACGCATAAAGCAGCTTAACTAACAATAAATCAATAATTAAAAACAGAAAATTATGGCAATGCATACATGGTTTGAATGTAAGATCCGTTACGAGAAAACAATGGAAAATGGAATGAACAAGAAGGTGACCGAACCGTATTTGGTTGATGCCCTCAGTTTTACGGAAGCGGAAGCACGCATCATCGAAGAGATGACGCCGTTCATTTCGGGAGAGTTCACCGTATCGGACATCAAACGTGCCAACTATAGCGAATTGTTCCCCAGCGAAGAGGAAGCTGCCGACCGCTGGTTTAAATGTAAACTGGTTTTCATCACACTGGACGAGAAAAGCGGTGCGGAAAAGAAAACCTCTACCCAGGTATTGGTACAGGCTGCCGACCTGCGTGATGCAGTGAAGAAACTGGATGAGGGCATGAAAGGCACAATGGCCGACTATCAGATAGCATCTGTAGCGGAAACCGCCATTATGGATGTATATCCGTACAGTGCAGAGCCCGACGACAAACCAGAAGTGTAACGAAGCAGAGCTTCGTAATGTGCTAATGTGCAAATATGCCAATGACCTACGGCGTGACAGCACAAGATAAACATAGCACAGCCAATTAGCACATTAGCACATTAACTCATTAACCCCTAAAAAGATGATTGCAGAGAATTTAAAACAAGTACTGAGCGAACTGCCTGAAAAGGTACGGCTGGTGGCTGTTTCCAAATTTCACCCCAACGAGGCGATAGAAGAAGCGTATCGTGCCGGCCAGCGTGTGTTCGGAGAAAGTAAGGTGCAGGAAATGACTGCCAAATACGAAAGTCTGCCCAAAGACATAGAATGGCATTTCATCGGGCATCTGCAAACAAACAAAATAAAATATATCGTTCCTTACGTAGCGCTGATTCATGGCATAGACTCCTACAAGCTGTTGGCCGAAGTGAACAAGCAGGCTGCCAAAGCCGGAAAAACCGTCAACTGCCTGCTGCAGCTGCACATTGCCCGGGAAGAGACCAAGTTTGGATTCAGCTTTGACGAATGCCGGGAAATGCTGGCAGCTGGTGAATGGAGAGAGCTCAAGCATATCCGGATATGCGGATTGATGGGCATGGCCACAAATACGGACAATGACGAACAAATCAAAACTGAGTTTTGTTCTTTAAGTAGCTTCTTCAATGAAGTGAAAGCCAAGTGGTTTGCCGATACAGAGTCATTCCGGGAACTGTCCATGGGGATGTCTCACGATTACCACGAAGCCATTGCAGCCGGGAGCACCTTGATACGTGTAGGAAGCAAGATTTTTGGAGAAAGAAACTATTAACCATAAAAAATCATTATCATGGCAACATTAGAAACTACTTTTGCAGGGCTGAAACTCAGAAACCCCATTATTGTCAGTAGCTCCGGACTGACAGACAGTGCCGCCAAGAATCAGAAACTATCCGAGGCCGGCGCAGGTGCCATTGTGCTAAAATCACTCTTTGAAGAGCAAATCATGATGGAGGCTGACTGGATGGGAGACCCGAACATGTACCCCGAAGGCAGTGACTACCTTGTAGGATATATCCGCGAACATAAGCTGGGTGAATATCTGAACCTAATTAAGGAAAGCAAAAAGGTTTGCAATATCCCCATCATAGCCAGCATCAACTGCTATCAGAATGCCGACTGGGTGGAATTTGCCGCCAAAATAGAAGAAGCCGGTGCAGACGCATTGGAAATCAATATCCTTGCACTGCAGACGGATGTACAATATGCTTACGGCAGTTTCGAGCAACGCCACATCGACATTCTGAGCCACATCAAGAAGACGGTCAAGATACCCGTCATCATGAAGCTGGGTGACAACCTGACCAATCCGATAGCTCTGATAGACCAACTGTACGCCAACGGCGCCGCCGCAGTAGTGCTGTTCAACCGCTTCTACCAGCCGGACATCAACATTGAGAAAATGATACAAGTATCCGGCAACGTATTCAGCAACGAAGCCGATTTGTCTAAAGCCCTGCGCTGGATAGGCATCGCTTCGGCAGCCGTAAACAAGCTGGACTATGCCGCTTCCGGTGGTATCCACTCGCCCGAAGGCGTTGTCAAGGCAATATTAGCAGGTGCTTCGGCAGTAGAGATATGCAGTGTGCTTTATCAGAATTCAGCTACCATCATTGAAGAATACATCCGCTTCCTCAACTTGTGGATGGACCGCAAAGGTATGGAAACCATCAGCCAGTTCAAAGGTATTCTGAACGTAAACGACCCGAAGGGAGTCAATACTTTCGAACGTACACAGTTCTTGAAATACTTCTCTTCACATGAATGAGACAAAAGGCTGACAAGAAGACAATAAAATTGAAAGGGTGATAACACTACAATGACGTTATCACCCTTTCATTTTATACTATACCGCTATCTTTTTATTTCTTCTTATCCAGCGCCTCAAAGCAGGAATTCTTGCTCACGAATTCCGGAACAATATCCTTCATGGCAGCAACAATTTTCATCTGGTCATAAGTGTAACTTACATCAATCAGCTTCTGGATACGCTCCTTCACCTCGTCATAGTCATACTCACGCACCGTGGCAATCATAATCTTCTCATGGTAGGTGGGCTTTGTAAGCTCCTTCACATTCAAGAGTTCCTCGTAGAGCTTCTCGCCATGACGGAGACCGGTAAATTCAATCTTCACATCCGTACGTCCGGAAAGGCTGATCATACGCTTGGCAAGGTCCACAATCTTCACCGGCTTACCCATGTCGAAGATGTAGATTTCACCGCCGTTGCCCATACTGCCGGCCTCAAGAACAAGGCGGCAAGCTTCGGGAATGGTCATGAAGTAACGGATTATCTCAGGATGGGTCACTGTCACCGGGCCGCCACGCTGAATCTGGTCGCGGAAACGGGGAATGACAGAACCGTTGGAACCCAGCACATTGCCGAAACGCGTAGTGATGAACTGAGTGGCATGGCCTCCCTCCTTCTGCAACTTCTTCGCAAGAGACTGCACATAAATCTCGCAAATACGCTTGGAACAGCCCATCACGTTTGTAGGGTTAACAGCCTTGTCCGTAGAAATCATCACAAACTTCTCGGCACCGTATTTCACGGCAAGATCGGCAACGGTGCGCGTGCCGAATACGTTCACCTGGATGGACTCGGAAACGTTGTCCTCCATCATCGGCACATGCTTGTAGGCGGCCGCATGGAAAATATACTGGGGCTTGAACTCCCTGAAGATATCCTCCATGCGCGTGGCATTGGAGATGTCGGCTATGATGGTCTCGGCATCGATGTCGCGCCAACGGTCCTGAAGTTCCAGACGGATGTCGTGCAGAGGGGTCTCGGCCTGGTCCACTAAAATAAGTTTATAGGGATTGAACGAAGCCACCTGGCGCATGATTTCACTGCCGATGGAGCCGGCGGCGCCCGTAATCATCACACGCTTGCCCTCCAGATGAGAGGCAACCTTATGGATATCTATCTCGATAGGATTACGCTGAAGCAGGTCCTCAATCTGAATTTCCTTCAACTGTGTGCGGCTCAGCGCCTGGCCGTTCCACTCGCTCAAGGGAGGCGCGGTCATCAGTTTGATGTTGTGCACCAGCAAGCGGTCAGCCATGTCGGACTTCTTCAGTTCCTCCATCTTGGCAGGAGAAATGATGATGGTCTGCACATCGCGGTCGTTCAGCACATCAATCAGCGTATCATCGTTGGGGAACACCCTGACACCCATCATCACCTTGTTGATAAGCTCAGGTTCGTCCGCAATGAATCCGCGCAGACGGTAGTGGTTGCGCAGATTGACACGCAATGCCTTGGCAATGTTGACCCCGGCTTCCTTGGCACCGTAAATGAACACATTGGCACTATGGGTGCCGTCGAAGTTCAGCGCCTCGAAGAAAGTCTTGACAATCACACGGGAGCATGCCATCATGGCAAAGCTGATGATATAAGACATGAACAGCACGCTGACCGGAGCCAGGTTGAACTCCAAATAGCTTTCCGTCAGGACGCTCGTTATCATCAGCAGTGCATACGACACCGTCAATGACACAAAAATGCGCATGATATCCACAAAGGAGGAAAAGCGCAACACATTGGAATACGTACGGAAAACACGGAAGAAAATCAAGTTGACAACAACCGTCCATAAAATGGTCTTGTCAATGGTAGAGGATTCCAAAAAAATGCTTCTGAAATCATATCGGAGAGCATAGGCCAACAGACTGGATATGACGATGATAAATACGTCAATTAATAGAATAGTCCATATCGGAAGCACTTTCGCGGAAAGATACCGATGAAAAAAATTTCGCTTCATTTCGCTTGACAGTTTTGTTTTAGGCGAGGCAAAGATACACTATTTTAGTCAAAACGGACAAGAAATCGATAAAAAAATGTTATAATAATTATTTATCGTCTATAAAGAAACTATCCCGCCTCCCTCGTTTTAACAGTTGGAAAGCGGGATGGAAATAATTTTACCCCAGAAAATGCGGTATCCGCTACATCAGATTACTTGCCAACTCGCTCAACTGGCTACGTTCTCCTTTCACCAGATTGACATGGGCAAACAAGTTCTGGTCCCTCATACGGTCTATCATATAAACAAGCCCATTGGACTGACTGTCCAGATAGGGTTGGTCTATCTGCTGAATATCACCGGTAAACACCATTTTTGTGCCTTCACCGGCACGGGTGATGATGGTCTTAATCTCATGCGGAGTCAGGTTTTGGGCTTCATCAATAATACAGTAGGTCTCGCTCAAACTGCGCCCGCGGATAAAGGCCAGAGCCTCGATGACCAATTGTTCACTTTTTTGCATATCCTCCAAGCGTTTCACTTCAGAGGAATTGGCAGCGAACTGATGCTTGATTACATTCAAATTATCGAACAAAGGCTGCATGTAAGGAGCCACTTTCTCATTGGCATCACCGGGAAGGAATCCAAGGTCTTTATTGGATAGGGCCACGATGGGACGTGCCAGGAGAATCTGCTTGTAGTCGGTAAGTTTTCCCAATGCGGCGGCCAATGCCAGCAGGGTCTTGCCGGTTCCCGCCTTACCGGTCAGGGCAACCAGCTTGATGTTCGGGTCGTTCAGCACCTCAAAAGCAAAGCTCTGCTCGGCATTGCGCGGCTCAATGCCATAATTCTTTGTCTTGTGGACCCGGCAAATCGAATGGGCAAAGGGATTATAACGCGCAAGCACACTGCTGCGGTCACTCTTCAGCACAAAACATTCGTTGGGACGAATGATGTCCTTAAAATCGAACTCGTTGATGTCCAGTCCTTCTTTGGAAGAATAAATGCGGTCTATCAGCGCAGGGTCAATACCCTCGAACACTTCATTCGACTTTTCGAATATATCCACATTGATTACCTTATCATTGATGTAGTCTTCGCACAGCAGACCGATGGAACGCGCCTTCATGCGCAGATTCACGTCTTTCGTGACAAGGACGGTTTTCATTTTAGGCTTTTTGGTGGAAAGCCAGTCCACTACCGACAGAATCTGATGGTCGGGGATGCGTTCGGGAAAGGAATCACGTACTCGGGGAGAGTCCACCATGCCTGCCACCACAAACAGACGGCCTAAGCCCTCTCCCAATGGCGCCCCTTTGGTGAACAGATTATCATCGGTAATCAAATCAAGCTCACGGACGAACTCACGCGCATTGAAATTAATCTGCTCATTACCTTTCTTGAATTTGTCCAGTTCTTCAAGGACTACGATGGGAAGATAAATGTCATTCTCTTGAAAATTCTTCAAACAGTTATAATCGTGAAGAATCACATTCGTATCAATCACAAAATTTTTCTTAGCTCCCATACACGTTAGATTTAAATTGTTAATACCTTTGCATAAGCTTAAGATAAGCTACACTGCAAGCAATTTCAAGCAAGCTTGATTGCGTTCGGTCTGCATTATCTTTGTCGCTTTTAAAGATAACAAATTAATAGGGAGAAAGGATTGCTTCTCCGTTAAATATTATAAAAGATGGATTATCAGGACACTTTAACTTACTTATATAACAGTGTGCCCATGTTTCAGCAAGTGGGCGGCTCAGCATACAAGGAAGGGTTGGAAAACACTCTGACCCTGGACGCACACTTCGAACATCCCCACCGCAGTTTCCGCAGCATTCATGTGGCCGGTACCAATGGAAAGGGTTCCTGCTCGCATACGCTTGCCGCCATACTGCAAGAGGCAGGATACAGGGTCGGGCTCTATACCTCGCCCCATCTGGTGGATTTCCGGGAGCGCATCCGGATTAACGGACAGCCTATACCCGAGGAATACGTCATCCGTTTTGTAGAGCAGGAACGTGGCTTCTTCGAACCCCTCCATCCCTCTTTCTTTGAGCTGACCACCGCCATGGCCTTCCGCTACTTTGCCGATGAAAAGGTGGATGTAGCCGTAATCGAGGTGGGACTAGGCGGACGCCTGGACTGTACCAATATCATCCGTCCGGATGTATGCATCATCACCAACATCAGTTTTGACCATACCCAATTCCTGGGGGACACCTTGGCAAAAATCGCAGGAGAGAAGGCAGGAATCATTAAAAGCGGTATCCCCGTTGTAATCGGCGAGACCACTCCCGAAACGAAACCGGTATTTCTGGAAAAAGCACAGACAACGGGTGCTCCCATCTACTTTGCCGAGGAGAATGACCGTGAAGACTATCCCGGAATAGAATACGAACTGAAAGGGCTCTACCAGCAGAAAAATGCCCGGACCATCCTCACCGCCCTCCCGCTACTGAAAGAAGCCGGCTACCGGCTGGACGGACAAGCAGTGCGCAGTGGCTTTGCCCGTGTGGTGGAACTGACGGGCTTGATGGGACGCTGGCAAAAACTGCAGGACTCGCCCACCCTGATTTGTGACACCGGCCACAATGTGGGAGGCATCACCTACATTACAGAACAACTGAAACAGCAGGCTTACCGCCAGCTACACATCATCATAGGCATGGTGAATGACAAGGATATACGGGGGGTACTGGCCCTGCTGCCCCGGGAAGCGACCTACTACTTCACCAAAGCCAGCGTGAAGCGAGCATTGCCCGAAAGCGAACTACAGGAGCTTGCCGAAGCAGCAGGGCTGGAAGGACATTGCTATCCTGATGTACCTGCCGCCGTGCGGGCCGCACAAGAAAAAAGCCTCCCGGAAGATTTCATCTTCGTGGGAGGCAGCAGTTTCATTGTGGCCGACTTGTTAGCGAACCGCGATGCACTCAATCTCTACTAAGGCATCTTTGGGCAGCGCCTTCACTGCCACAGCCGAACGTGCCGGGAAAGCACCGTCAAAATAAGTGGCATATACCTTGTTCATATCAGCGAACAAGGACATGTCTGCCAGGAAAACAGTTGTCTTCACAATATTCGCCATACCCAGCCCTGCCTCTTCCAGGATATGCTTTATATTCTCCAAGGACTGGCGAGCTTGCGCTTCCGCACCTTCAGCCATCACTCCGGTAGCTGCGTCAATAGGCAACTGACCTGATACAAATACCATTCCGCCGGCTTCGATAGCCTGGCTATAAGGGCCTATGGCGCCCGGTGCCTTCTGGCTGCAAATCACTTTCTTCATGATTGTCAAAGTTTGTTTTTATTAATAATCGAGTCTATTTTCCTTTTTTGAAATAAAAAAATCCGAAGTATATGCAGTATTCCGGAAATCCACGCATTTTATAAATAAAACAACGTAATTTCACTCATAACCTGTTATACCTAGACTTAACTCATTTAACACGGGGGAGTTCCCCAAAACAGAGGCTCTGCTTGCGAAAGCAGAGCCTTTATTCTATCCCATCCCTTTACTTGCAATGCTTCTCAATCAAAGCATCCACATTGGGGTCACCCAATTCCTTTGCCTTGGCAAAGCTGGCACAAGCTTCCTTGTCCTTCTTCATCTGCAGCTGGGCGATACCCATCAGACGGTAGGCCTCGGCATACTTAGGGTCTTTCTCCAGAGCAGCCTTCAGCACATTCAACGCCTCTTCGTAACGTCCCACGCGAAGATTCACCACTGCCAGTTCGGCACGGTAGGTCAAATCTTCCGGATTCAGTTCGATGGCCTTCGCCATATCGTCCAGCGCACGCTGGTACTGCTTGGCCTTCAAGGCAGCCTGCTCACGGTAATAGTAGAACATGTCGTTCACTTTACCGTTCACGGCATTGTAATAGGCGTCATAATCCAGCATGGCATTACGCGCCTGGTCTGCATTCATACGGGCTTGGGCACGCTCCAGCAAGTAAGGGGCGGCTTCCTCCGTATAGGGCTGGGTAAAGCGGGCCACACAACTGTCCATCAGAGCCAGTACCTCTTCGGCAGGTGCCTGCATCAGTTCCTTGGTCTTGGCAGCACTGAAGAAGGTAGCCGGAGAGGCCAGAATGGTCTTATTCACTTTATCATAGCTGGTAAATGCCGACGGATAGTCCTGCTTGGCAAACAGGATGTCACCCTCCAACTGGACATAAACCGGAAGCTCGTCAATGGCTATCGCTTTCCGTACCTCGTCCAGAGCCTTGTCGAGCGACCAGTCCTTATAAACTTTCTCGGGCTTGCCCAATGCATAATTATAGATTATCTTGGCCCGGTTGTAATACACATCATCTTTCTTTGCGGCAACCTCCAAAGCCTTATCCATATCTGCGGCGACCTTATCCATGGAAGCATCTTCACGGGACATGAACAGATGCTGGGAAGCACGGCGCAGATAACCGTCGGCACTGGCAGGATATTGTGCAATGAAATCGTTCAGAGTCTCCATATACTTCTCCGGAGACAGTTGGGAAGAAGCCATGTAGAGGAACACCAAAGCCTGCTCTTCGGTATCGGGCAATGCCTTCTTAATACCGATGCCCTTTAATGACATATCTCCATAAGACAATGCGGAGATATTCTGCGACATGGCGAAATTGGCATCAATGGCATAGCAGATGGTAGCCGTGTCTTGTCCGGAGGACTTCTGCGCAAGGCCGAAGACCTGCCCGTCCACAGTCATCAGCGGACAACTCACCATCTTGTCCTTCAGACGCATATCGAGCGTATAATAGGAATAGTTACCGGAAATCTTATCAGCTTCCTTTACTTTCCCGGCAGTGAAGGAACGGTCCTTCTGGGTGGAATAAGGCAGCAGATATACATCCGCACCGACGGCCGGAGCCACAGCAGCCAAAGTGAGTGCCGTGACTTTCTTTCCGGAGATGCCGACACGGAACTTGACAACATCGTACATGTCATCGGCCCCCATAATGGCCTCCACCGGCATCTGTGCCCCGTCCGAGCTCATCACAACGGCGCGCCGGGCACCTTTGAACAAGGTGTAGTCAGAAAGCGCAACGCCATCTTCAGTGACAAAAAAGCCGTTTCCAGTATTCAGTATCTTATCGTCCTGGTCGTAGGTCACCACCGAAAAAACGGCACGTTTGGCTTTGTCTACCCACTTCGGGGCTTGTGCCACACTCCACTGAGCCAATAAACAGAGAGTGAGCATCAACAGCAATTTCTTTTTCATATCTTAGTTGGTTCTTTGTTTTACCGCTTCATAAATCAAAATGCCGGCTGCAACGGAAACATTGAGGGACTCAATGGTTCCCAACATGGGAATCTTCACCCACTCGTCACACAACGCCAGGTTGTCATAGGACACCCCCTTGTCTTCGGCACCCATAATGATGCACATCGGACCGGTATAGTCGGCTTTGGTATAGTCGTAATCGCCTTTCTCCGTGGCTGCCACGATATGGAAACCACTATTCTTGAGGAATTGCAGGGTCTCTTTCAGGCTGTGTTCGCGGCAAACGGGCAAAGTGTGCAAGGCTCCTGCCGAGGTTTTCATGGCATCTGCGTTGACAGATACACTGTTCCGTGCAGGGATAATCACGGCATCTACCGCCGCACACTCGCAAGTACGGGCAATGGCACCGAAATTGCGGACATCCGTGATGCCGTCGAGCATCACAAACAGAGGATTCTTGCCCTGCTCGAAAAGGAAAGGTACCAAGTCCTCCGTCTTCTGGTAAGTGACTGAAGAGATGAAGGCAATTACTCCCTGGTGATTCTTCCGCGTCACGCGGTTGATGCGTTCCACCGGAACGCGCTGTACCGGTATCAAAGTCCCTTTCAAGACAGCGAACAGCTCTTTTGACAAATCACTCTGAATGTCCTTCTTTACCAATATCTTGTCTATCTCTTTTCCTGCCTGAATGGCTTCTATCACGGCACGAACGCCGAAAATCATTTCACTGTTATCAACCATATATGGGTATTTACTATTTGACGATTTACTATTTACTATTTGATACTTCCAGCAATGCTCTGGCATTGTTCAGTGCGGCTTCGGTCAGCTTAGCACCACTCAGCATATGGGCTATTTCTTCCACACGTTCATCGTCGGTCAGACGACGGATGTGACTGTTTGTTTCCGTCTCGTTGTCCTGCTTGTACACCTTATAATGGGCGCATCCGCGGGCAGCAATCTGGGGCAGATGGGTGATACTGATTACCTGGCGGTCCTGCTCGCCCATCTCCTGCATGATATCCGCCATGCGGTCGGCTATCTCGCCGGAGACTCCGGTATCTATTTCGTCGAATACAATGGTAGGAAGCTTGACGGCACCGGCTATCATTGCTTTGATGGAGAGCATGACGCGGGCTATTTCACCACCCGAAGCTACGGAGGAGACGCTTTGCAATGCCCCGTTCTTATTCGCGGAAAACAAGAAGTTCACAGTATCCGCCCCGTGTATGCCCGGCTCTTTGCGGGCACCTATCTCTACCTGGAAACGGACATTGGGCATGCCCAACGGAACCAGCCGCGCAGCCATCTGCTTCTCCACTTCACGGGCAGCGGCAGTACGCGCCTTGGTGAGGACGGCAGCCTGCTTTTTCACCTTATTATATAAAGCGTCGCAACGCGCTTTCAGTTCCTCGATGTGCTCGTCGGACGAAGTGATGGCTGAGAGTTTGGCGGCGTATTCATCCGTCAACGCCAGAAGTTCACCGACAGTGGAAACGCGGTGCTTCTGTTGGAGCGTATAAATCAAGTTCAGACGTTCGTTCACTTCATCCAGACGTTCGGGGTTGAACTCTATTTCATCCTCCTTACCCGACACTTCCTGCGAAATATCCTTCAACTCGATATAAGTGCTTTCCATGCGTTCGGCAAGTTCCCCGGCAACCGGATAAACCCTCTGCAGGCCGAGCATCGTATTCAGGCATTCCTTCAGCCCGGACAACAAGCCTCCTTCGTCCGAGTAGAGCGTCTGCCCTACCCGATAGAGTCCGGCCTTTATCTCTTCCGCATGGCTCAGCGTATCTGCCTCTTGCTCCAGCTCCTCCTGCTCACCGGCAGACAAGTGTGCCTCTTCCAACTGTTCCAGTTGGAAACGGATATAGTCTTCGTCCGACTTATCCTGATTGGCACGGGCAACAAGGGCCTCCAAATCCTGCTGTGCCTGCTTCCATGCTCCGAAGATATGCTGGTAAGCAGACAAGGCCTCTTCGTTATGCGACAAGATGTCCAGTACATTCAACTGAAACCCTTCCTTGTTCAGCAATAGGTTCTGATGCTGGGAATGCACGTCAATCAGCTGTTCTCCCAGCTCCTTCATCTGAGCCAATGAAGCAGGCGTGTCATTGATGAATGCCCGGCTCTTGCCCGAAGCGGACACCTCGCGGCGCAGGAGGCATTCTTCCTCGTACTCCAACTCATTCTCCTCAAAGAAAGGCTGCATACCGTAAGCGGAAATATCAAAACGGGCCTCAATAATGCACTTCGAAGCTCCTACACGAATGGCTTTCACATCGGCACGCTGTCCCAGCAGCAGACCGATGGCACCCAGAATAATGGATTTTCCAGCACCGGTCTCACCCGTTATCACCGAGAAACCGCTGCTGAAGCTGATATCGAGCTTTTCAATAAGCGCATAATTCTGTATGTAAAGCGAACGCAACATAAGGATATTGACGATTTGACGATTTACTATTTACTATTTAAATCTTTCACCAGACGGTCTACGATGTCGGCAGCCACTTCGGCTTTGGACTTCAAGGGGTAGTCCGTCTTTCCCTGGTGGTCTATGATACTGATTTTATTGGTATCGCAACGAAAACCGGCTCCCTTGTCGTTCAGGGAGTTCAGCACGATGAAGTCCAGATTCTTGCGGTTGAGCTTGTCTTCCGCATTCATCTGCTCGTTATGAGTCTCAAGGGCAAAGCCTACGAGGAGGCGCCGTTGGTGCTCTGTATCGTTCTTCAGATTGCCTAAGAAAGCGGCTATGTCGCGAGTAGGTTTCAAGTTCAAACTCATCTCCCCGGTCTTTTCACGCTTGATTTTCTCATCCGCCACTTGTTCGGGGGTGTAGTCTGCCACGGCAGCCGTCAAGATGGCGGCATCGGCATGGACAAAGGCGGCGGATGCAGCCTCGAACATCTCCTGCGCCGACTCTACCGCATGGTACTGGTGCATCGGGAAGTAAGTGCCTTGCTGCACCGGACCGGCAATCAGTATCACCTTGGCCCCTCTGGCGGTACATTCATCTGCCAGGGCAAGTCCCATCTTGCCGGAAGAATAGTTGCCGATGAAGCGCACCGGGTCTATCTTCTCATAAGTAGGTCCTGCGGTTATCATCACTGTCTTGCCCACCAGGTCGCCATCTTTGGCAGCAAAGTACATTTCCAGGTGGCGGATGATATTCTCCGGCTCCTCCATACGGCCTTTCCCCACCAGATGGCTGGCGAGTTCTCCCGTAGCAGGTTCTATGATGTGGTTTCCATAAGAGCGGAGTGTATCCAGATTCTTTTGGGTGGAAGGATGGGCATACATGTCCAGGTCCATGGCAGGCGCCACAAACACCGGAGCTTTGGCGGAAAGATAGGTGGTAATCAGCATATTGTCTGCCACGCCATTCGCCATCTTGCCGATGGTGGAAGCCGTAGCCGGGGCTATCAGCATGGCATCTGCCCACAGACCGAGGTCCACATGGCTGTTCCAGGTGCCATCGCGTTGGGCAAAGAACTCACTGATAACCGGTTTGCTGGTCAGGGCAGAGAGCGTGATAGGGGTAATAAATTCTTTTCCGGCAGGCGTAATGACCACTTGCACCTCTGCACCACGCTTAATCAGTCCGCGAATAATATAGCATGCTTTATAGGCGGCAATGCTGCCCGTAATGCCCAATACTATTTTCTTCCCTTTCAGTATATTTGCCATTTATTTCTGAGTCATTTCACGCAGACGTATCTTGGTCAGCGTGGCTTTGGTATTCAGGGTAAAATCACTGTTCAGAATCCAGCTGTAATAGCCGGGATCGCGCTTCAGGACATCGGATACCGACATGCCCTTGTACTTGCCGAAGTTGAATACTTCCACACCTTTGTCATCGTAGACCATACGACCGGCAAAGTCCACATTCTTGTTGAAGCTGGAATAGTCGGCAAGGAAAGCCACGTCATTCTGCAACTCCGGATAGCGGTCCAACTGCGACATCAGCACCTCGTAGGTGGCACGTGTATCAGCCTCTGCCGTATGGGCGTCTTCCAAATTCTTGCCGCAATAGAATTTATAGGCAGCAGACAGCGTGCGTTGCTCCATCTTGTGGAAAATGACCTGCACGTCCACAAACTTGCGGCGGCTCATGTCAATGTCCACACCGGCACGAAGGAACTCTTCCGCCAGGACGGGGATATCAAAACGGTTGGAGTTGAAGCCCGCCAAGTCGCATCCTTCAATGTCATTGGCAATGTTGCGCGCCACTTCCTTGAATGTGGGGCAGTCGGCTATATCGGCATCGTAGATGCCATGAACGGCAGATGCTTCGGCAGGAATGGGCATTTCGGGGTTGATACGCATGGTTTTGGACTCCTCATTCCCGTTGGGATATACCTTGAGGTAACAGATTTCGACAATTCGGTCTGAGTTGATATTGGTACCCGTAGTCTCCAAATCAAAAAAGACTATCGGATTTTTCAGATTCAATTTCATTGTTTTTTCGTTTTATAAGCTCTGGCTATGAGCTATAAATTATAAGTTTAACTTACAAGCCACGAGCTACAAGTACCGTGCGGCATAATTGCGCAGCCACTTGTAGCTCGTAGCTCATAATCCGATTGCTAATATTCATCAGTCATTCAGCATCATCGGCATCAGCAGCATCAGCAAGTCTTCGTTCTCTTCCTGCTCTACCGGAATAATGACACCTGCACGTGAAGGATCTGCCAGTTCGATAACGATTTCATCGGCAGAAATGTTATTCAGAATGTCAATCAGGAAAGTGGACTTGAAACCGATGCTCATCGGATTGCCCGCATATTGGCAAACCAGTGTTTCTTCGGCCGATGTAGAGAAGTCGATGTCCTGTGCGGAGATGACAATCAGATTCTCCTGCATACGGAGCTTGATAAGGCTGCTTGCCTGCGAGGAGAAGATAGACACGCGGCGCAAAGCACCGAGCAGTTGCAGACGGTCTACCGTCACTTTATAAGGGTTGTTCTGCGGAATCACAGAGTTGTAGTTGGGATAGCGTCCTTCGATGAGACGGCACACCATGCGGTAGCTTTCCAATGTGAACACAGCGTTGCGTTCGTCGAACTCGATAGTCACCATGCCTTGTTCTTTCGGCAGCAGATTCTTCATCAGCGAAGCCGGCTTCTTGGGCAGGATAAAGGCGGCACGTTCGTTACCTTTGGCAGCCAGTGTCTTGCAGCGCACCAGCTTATGACCGTCTGATGCCACCATCGTGATGTCCTCCGTTGTGATATCGAAATAGATACCGTTCATCACGGGACGAAGCTCGTCATCAGCCGTAGCAAACACGGCACGGTTGATACCACCCAGCAACACTTGTGCATCCATTTCCACACGTACGGCATTGTCACCCAACATGGCAGACTGCGGGAACTCGTCCGCATTCTGCCCCATCAGGCTGTATTTACCGTTCTGATACTGTACCGTGATTTCAAGGGAATCCGTATTGATTTCAAAAGTCAACGGTTGTTCGGGAATTTCCTTCAAAGCGTCCAAAAGGGTTTTGGCTGTGACGGCAAAACGGCCGTCCATATCACTTTCATTCACTTCGACTGTAGTGACCATCGTCGTTTCACTGTCGGAAACAGTTGCAGACAAGGTTCCGTCTTGCAGTTCAAAGAGGAAACAATCCAAAATAGGCAACGCATTCTTCGAATTAATCACACGGCTGATAGCCTGCAAATGACTGGAGAGCGCAGTACTCGAAACGATAAATTTCATATCTTCTGTATATTTAAGTTTTTTATTTTGCTAACGTCTTAGAAACCGTTTTTATCTTTTTCAAACTGACGGACAAAGTTAAAAAAAGAATTCCCTACGACAAAGAAATAGCAAGAAAAAACAGCCGAATATTCGTCTCATATTCCTAAAAAATTGTAACTTCGCCGCATCATTTAAAAAGAAAACAATGGAATTTACAGGAAAAATCATCGCTATACTCCAGCCCAGAGGCGGAGTTTCCAAGTCAGGTAACGAATGGAAATCACAAGAATATGTGATTGAAGACCATGGCCAATATCCGCGCAAAATGTGTTTTGACGTATTTGGAGCGGACAAAATCGAACAGTTCAATATTCAGATGGGAGAAGAGCTGACAGTATCTTTTGATGTAGACGCACGCCAATGGCAAGACCGTTGGTTCAACAGTATTCGCGCATGGAAGGTAGAACGCGTAAGCACTGCCGCACCCGCTCCGGGCGCTCCCGTTCCACCGCCGGCTCCCACTGCCGCACCGGAATTCCTCGCAGGGGATGCAAAGGATGACCTGCCGTTCTAAGAATATGTTATAACTCACCACAGATTGCACAGATTAACACAGTTTATTCTAGAATTTTGATAATCAAGATTTTTTAGCTGTTTTAATCTGTGCAATCTGTGGTGAGTGTGTATTTTGACTTTCCTCGTGCTTATTTTCCCTCAGCACTCTACAGAATGACCGATTAATCACCCTTTATAAAGCAATACGATATTCGGATAAACCACCCCTTCTGTACAAGTGAATTGTACTGCAAGCATGAAATGACGGAAGAAGTTGGATTGACGGAAGAAGAAGTTCGGTATCAGACGCACATACGTTTCAGGCTGGCTCAGCATCATCTCCATATCCACCATCATCACAAAATTATATATGGGTGAAAGACTGCCTATACCCTCTTCGTACACCGGTGTTCCGTCTAACACATCTCCACTCTCCACCGCCTCAATATAGGCCGAAAGGCTCAGTGCATCGGGAGCCAGCAACAGACTACCCCGATAGAAACAGGCAAAGGTATAAAGGGCAGACTCCGTGATGCCCGTCAGCTGGGTAAGCAGCGTGTTACGGGGCAACACATATTTAGGGAACTTCCTTGCTTTGGGATACAACGAATTATTTGAAACCACCTTCGGCATAAGCGGAGCATCCTCTTCCTTGGGGGTACTGTAAAGCAGAGACTGCAAGCGGCGTTCCGCTGCCAGTTCATCCTTGAGAGGGATACACATCACGGCGCAAGGCAGCTTGTCCAACGTGTCTTTAGACTGGAACAAGCAAGACATCACGCTCTCGCCCGCATGCTCATTCAAGTAAGCAATCCACTCCTCGTCGCGCTGCTTGATATAGTCTGAATAGGTGGCCTTGGCATACTCCTGACTGGCAGTAAAGCCAAACCAGGAATTTCTGTCAGACATTGCCCAGCGATCGTAAAAGAAAGTGGAAGACGGAAGCAGAGCCCCGGAAAATCCGTCCTCTACCGGCTGCTGCACCCGCAAGGCATTGATAAACGTCTGTGTGGAATCCGACCCATGGCTGATGCCGGAGCAATAAATGGCATCTTCATTGAACTTCATGTCAAACTCCGCCCAACTGCCCAGCTGCGTCTGCGAACGGATACCGTCCGTAGGCTTCCCCATATCCACTCCTTTCATACGCACATAGACCGTGGCAGCCACGTTACTCTGCTTGCCCGCGTACATAGTGCGGAAAGAAGGGAGGTTCATCAGGGACTTTTTGCTGCGCCGCGCATCAATCACATGTTCTATCAAACGCTTCTGGAAACTTACAACCAGAAAATCGGGAGTGAAGTAGGCAGCCAGGAAACGACCGTCTGCCATGGGATAGATACGTATCTCCTCTCCCTTGTAATCGAAATACTTGGAAGGAAACGAACTGGAGCAGTACTTCTCCACAAAAGACTCCACCAACTCATAATCACCCGAACCCAAACTACAATACAATACTTGGTTCATCGGTGTATCCGGCTCGTGAAAGCTAATCAGCATCTTGTTCATCTGTTTACTCAGTCCATGCGGAGTATCCTCCACCAAAGTATACAAATACTTCTTCAAGTAAACAAAAAGCTCCGATACGTATAGAAAATGATTGTCTTTGCTGCAATTCAGTTCATTGATATCTTCCACGAGGTCTGCCATACGGTCGGTTTCGAGTATGGCTGTGGCATCTTGAGGCACCAAAGTATAAAGATTGAAATCCTGCCGGTTCTCCACCGAATTCAACCGCAGGAAGGAATACACGCCAAAACCGGTACATAGCAGCACTATGGACACAACGACAGCTATCTGTATGAGGAGTCGGAGTTTCATGGCATTTATTCATCAACTTTTGGCAAAAATAGCATTTTCTACTAATAAAACAAAACAAATGTTTCAAAAAGTTTAGAAATCTATTTCAAGTCCATCGTAGGCAAAGTGTACATGGGGTGGCAACAGCTTTTCGATGTCGGCATGAAGCCCTGCATGATGGCTCATATGGATAAAATAGGTCTCTTTGGCACCAATACGTCCGGCAGCCTCCAACGCCTCCGAAATACTCTGGTGCGTAGGATGCGGCTTTGGCCGTAAAGCATTCATTACCAAAACGTCCAAGCCCTTCAATTGTTCATAAGATTCTTCAGGCATCATGTGCATATCCGTGATATATCCCAGCCGGCCGCCAATGCGGTAGCCCAGGATGGGAAGCCTACCGTGCATCACCCGTAAAGGCAGCACCTCCGTCCGGTTGATGTGGAACGCCTGCCCCGCCTCCACTTCCTGCAGATAGATACGCGGAACTCCCGGATATACTTTATCGACAAAGCAGTAAGGCATCCTTGCCCGCAGATGGGCAGCAGTGTAGGCATCGGAATAGATAGGGATATCGGCAAAACGGCCGAACGGGCGCAAATCATCCAGACCGCCCACATGGTCATAGTGTTCGTGTGTCACCAGTACGCCGTCTATCTTCTCAAAAGAAGAGGCGCGCAGCATCTGTTCCCTGAAGTCAGGGCCACAATCTATCAATATCACCGCATCATCCGTATGCAGCAGGGATGACGCACGCAAGCGGTTGTCCCGCGGGTCAGTGGAAGTGCAGACCGGACAAGTACAGCCTATCTCAGGCACTCCGGTCGAAGTTCCGCTTCCTAGTATTCTGAGTTTTCCCATTGACTAAATCAAATAAATTTCTAAAATCAGGTTATATACAACGATGTTTGGGTGCGTCAAAACTCTCTTACTATTTTATCAAACAAACTTCCGGGTGAATGTCAATGCCGAATTTCTCGCGGACAGAAGCCCGCACGGCATCCGAAAGAGCAACAATATCCGCTCCCGTGGCACCACCCGAGTTCACCAGTACCAACGCCTGCCGGCCGTGCACCGCAGCAGGCCCCAGCGCCTTCCCTTTCCAGCCACACCGGTCTATCATCCAGGCAGCCGGTATCTTTACCCGGCCGGCATCCACATCATAGTGGGGCATATCCGGATATTCCCGTTGCAAAGACTCGAACTGCCGACGCGGCACGATGGGGTTCATAAAAAAACTACCCGCATTGCCCAGCACCTTCGGGTCGGGCAACTTGCTTTGACGGATGTCTATAATCACGCGGCGCAAAGTTTCCAGATTCAGCACCGGATATTTCTCCAGCTCCTGCCGGATAGTACCGTAATCCAATGTATAATGTTCCCGTTTACTCAAGCAGAAGTTCACGTAAGTCACAAACACGGCCTTCATCTCCGGTTGCTTAAACAAGCTCTTTCTGTAGGAGTAGCCGCATTCATCCACCCCGTAGATACGCTTCTCCCTTGCCATATTTATGGTTTCCACGGATGTTATCAGGTCCTTTACTTCCACACCATAAGCACCGATATTCTGTACTGCACTTGCCCCGACCTCACCCGGTATCAGCGAAAGGTTCTCGGCACCATACCAATGTCGTTTCACACACCAAGCCACAAAATCGTCCCATACCACACCAGCACCCACACGCACCCACACGTGCTCCTCATCCTCTGACGCCACCTCCAGGCCACCGATACGTGAATGCAGCACCGTGCCTTCATAATCCTTGATAAAGAGCAGGTTGCTCCCTCCACCGATATGCAGCCAGGGCGCAACGACCTGTCCTGCCGCAATCAGCTCCCGCAGTTCATCCTCCGAACCGTATTCCAGAAATCTTGCAGCAGTAACGTCAATTCCAAATGTATTGGGTATCTTCCTCAAACCTTTCCTCCTTTATTTTAAATGCTCGTGTCTTCATATTTGTACAGCTCCCATCCCTTACTGCGTTTGCGGAAATAGAAGATATTGGAGTATCCGTTGCCTATGCCATTTACCTTCAGTATTTTGGTGTCCGACAAGTCCTCATTCTTCTGTCCGTAATTGATATTAGACAATCTGTCGGTAGGCATTACCGGACGGAAGGCATACCACTGGTCCACATCCAAAGTGGTTTCCAGGATAGAGAACTCGTCGTCAGGGTCTATGGTGATGAATTGTAGCGGATGGCTGATATGCTTGCTCTGATAGACACTGTCCGTCACAAAACGGGTATAGAATTCCACGAAGTCCTCATTTTCGCCTTTCTCCATCTCGCGCAGGTTGATGGCTTCGAGCATCCACATTCCCCGCTTCTTCTCAAAATAATAACGCTTCATCATACGCGTTTTCAAGAAAATCCACTCCACTTGTACCGATGTCAGCGTAGTATCGCCCACCATGTCCATATCCTCTTCCTTATCAAAAAGCAAGGTGTAATAGTTCTGCTTGGTAAACAGATAATCGTGCTTCCAGAAGTCCGCCTCTATCTTCAGCGGAGTGTCACGGTCATAATAGGGCAAAGGAAATACCGTCCTCTGCCTTTGCAGAGCATCATCCGAAGCATAATTGAAGATAAAATCATCAAACAGCTCGTCTGCCTCCATCGGCTTCGGTTCTTCCTTCACTTCTGCTTCCAGCAGCGTATCGGCCTTGTGACCGGCCGAATCCACCATTTCCGTAATGGTAGCAAAGGGATCCATTTTCGCCTTTTTGTTTCCACACGAAATCAAAAAGGCGAACAACAAAAATCCCAATAAAAGTTTTTTCATTCTTTACGGACCGCTTACGGTCACTTGTTTAATTTAGCCCTTAATTTCTCAAGCATGTCTACGGTCATGGACTCCAGGTCGTACTGCGGCATCCAGTCCCATTCCTCGCGTGCACAAGAGTCATCCAGAGAGTCGGGCCAGCTGTCGGCAATGGCCTGCTTCAGCGGATCAATCTCGTATGCCATCTCAAAATCAGGCATATGCTTCTTAATTTCCTGATAAATCTGTTCCGGGTCAAAACTCATGGAGGCGATGTTGAAGGCGTTGCGGTGCTTCAGCCTTGCCGGTGCCGCTTCCATCAGCGAGATGGCCGCGTTCAGTGCGTCGGGCATATACATCATATCCATATACGTGCCGGCCTTCACCGGACATACGAATTTTTCTCCCTTCACGGCAGAGTAGAAGATATCCACCGCATAGTCCGTAGTGCCGCCACCCGGAGGGGTCACGTTCGAAATAATTCCCGGAAAACGTACCGAGCGTGTATCCACACCATATTTTGTATAGTAATAGTCACTCAACAATTCAGTCGTCACTTTTGTCACGCCATACATGGTACGCGGACGCTGGATAGTGTCCTGCGGTGTCTTTACATGAGGCGTGGCTTCGCCGAACGAGCCGATGGAACTCGGGGTAAACACGGCACAATTGTACTCGCGCGCCACTTCCAGCACATTCCACAACCCGTCAATACCGATTTTCCAAGCCATGGCCGGACGGCTTTCGGCAACTACCGAGAGCAAGGCGGCCAGATTGTAGATAGTATCAATCTTGAACTGACGCGCCACCACCTCGATGGACTGACGGTCTGTCACGTCGGCAATGGCCGAAGGGCCGGATGCTTTCAATTCTCCCTTGGGCATAGCACTCGGAATGTATCCTGCCACAACATGGTCATCACCATAACGTTTGCGCAACTCCAGCGTGAGTTCCGACCCAATCTGTCCGGTAGCTCCAATTACCAAAATATTCTTCATACGAGTTATTTATAAGGTTTCGTTATTATATATGGTGCAAATATACACACTTTTTTTTCATATTTCTGCCATATTGATATTGTTTATTCCAAGAAAAATGATGTTCTTTGTGGGAAATGTAATGACAACGTATTACCTAAAAAATAAAATGCTATGTACGGTAAAATGAAAGACCATCTCAGCAAGACACTTGCTGAAATAAAAGAAGCCGGACTCTACAAGGAAGAGCGACTGATTGAGAGTGCACAACAAGCTGCCATCAGCGTAAAAGGCAAAGAGGTGCTGAACTTCTGTGCCAACAATTACCTGGGACTGTCCAACCACCCGCGGCTGATTGCCGCCGCCCAGCAGATTATGGAACGCCGCGGATACGGCATGTCGTCCGTACGCTTCATCTGCGGAACGCAGGACATCCACAAGGAGCTGGAAGCAGCCATCTCCGACTACTTCAAGACTGAAGACACCATTCTCTACGCCGCTTGTTTCGACGCCAATGGCGGTGTGTTCGAGCCCCTCTTCACCGAGGAAGACGCCATCATCTCGGACTCCCTAAACCATGCTTCCATCATTGACGGCGTACGCCTCTGCAAAGCCAAACGCTATCGCTACGCCAATGCCGACATGGCCGACCTGGAAAGATGCCTGCAGGAAGCCCAGGCACAGCGTTTCCGTATCGTAGTTACGGACGGGGTATTCTCCATGGACGGCAACGTTGCCCCGATGGACTGCATTTGCGACCTTGCCGAGAAATACGACGCGCTGGTCATGGTGGACGAATCACACTCCGCCGGCGTGGTAGGCCCTACAGGACACGGCGTAAGCGAACAATACGGCACCTACGGACGCGTAGACATCTATACCGGAACTTTGGGCAAAGCCTTTGGCGGCGCTTTGGGAGGATTCACTACCGGACGCAAGGAAATCATCGACCTGCTACGCCAACGCAGCCGTCCGTACCTCTTCTCCAACTCATTGGCTCCGGGCATCATCGGCGCCAGCCTCGAGGTATTCAAGATGCTCAAAGAGAGCAATGCCCTGCATGACAAACTGCTGGAAAACGTAAACTACTTCCGCAACAAGATGACCGCCGCCGGTTTCGACATCAAGCCGACACAAAGCGCCATCTGCGCCGTCATGCTGTATGATGCCAAACTCTCCCAGATTTATGCCGCCCGCATGCAGGAAGAAGGCATCTACGTCACCGGTTTCTACTACCCCGTAGTGCCCAAAGACCAGGCACGCATCCGCGTACAAATCTCTGCCGGACACGAAAAGGAGCATCTGGACAAATGTATCGCTGCATTTATTAAGGTGGGGAAAGAGCTGGGAGTGCTGAAATGAGTGATGAGTTATGAGTTATAAGTTATTTGCTTGTGCTTTCCCTTGCGGATATAAGCCCTTCATCAACAAATAACTCACAACTTATAACTCATAACTAAAAAAAATCCCGCGACTAAAATTAGCCGCGGGATTTTTTTAGTTTCTCTCTTATCTGCGTTCTCCCAGTTTTGAGTCAACGAAGAAGATTCCGGCATCACCGGCTTTCTTTATCATATCTACAATGCCGTCGGCAGTAGCTTCTTCTTCTACCTGCTCGCGCACGAATCCCCAAAGGAAGTCTTGTGTAGCCTTATCTTTTTCGGCAGAGGCAACATCTACCAATTCATCAATCATTTTGGAAACACGGCGTTCGTGCTGGGCTACCTGCTCGAACACTTCCAGTGGAGTACCGAAGTCATTGGGAACAACATCAATCTTGTCCAGTTTGGCCTTACCGCCACGCTTGATGATATAAGAAGCCATTTCACAAGCATGAGCTTTTTCTTCAGAAGCCTGCTTCTTCAACCAGGAAGCCATGCCGTTATAACCTTCTTTCTCCATATAGAAAGACATTGCCAGATAAAGGTTGGAAGACCACATCTCAGCCGTAATCTGCTCATTAATTGCATTCTGTAATTTTTCTGTAATCATAATCGTATTTATTTAAATTGAAATCATTACAAAAGTAACAAGAAACCTTAAAAGTTGTTCACGCAATAACATTTTTTATATAAAAACAGAAGCCTTGGTATAATAAATGCTTCGCCATTCATGCAACGCATCTCCAGCCTCTCTATACCAGCTCGTCCGACGTATATCCTTGAGGCAGCTCACGGCAGTTATAGCCCGAAGCCATAATTTCGCCATAAGCCCCTGCCGAACGGAGGGCGATAAGGTCGCCACGCTTCACCCCATTCAAATCAATAGCCTTACCGAATACATCAGAAGACTCACAGATGGGCCCTACGACATCATAAGCCTGAACCGGCGCATCCGAAGTGATATTCTCTATCTTATGGAACGCTTGGTAGAGTGCCGGACGAATCAAATCCGTCATGCCGGCATCCAGAATGGCAAACTGCTTGTTGGTGCCCTGCTTCACATAAAGCACCTGCGAAATCAATGAACCGCATTGTCCCACTACCGCACGTCCCAGCTCGAAGTGGAGCGTCTGGTGGGGACGGAGTTTCAGATGGCTGTTGTAAGTCTCGAAGTAGCTTTTGAAGTCGGGTATCGGCTGACGGTTGGGGTGACCGTAATCAATGCCGAGTCCGCCCCCCACATTGACGTGCTCGATGCGGATATGGCGAGCTTCCAGCTTATCCTGCAATTCGTTGACGCGGTTACACAAAGCCACGAAATCGCCCATATCCAATATTTGGGAACCGATGTGGAAATGCAGTCCGATGAATCTCAGGTTCTTCATATTCTGCGCAATGTCTATCACATGGTCCATATCCTGCATGCTGATACCAAACTTGTTTTCGGCCAGCCCAGTGGTAATATTGGCATGGGTATGGGCACCTACATTGGGATTGATACGGAAAGCCACATTGGCCACCTTACCTTTAGCGGCAGCCAGCTCGTTGATAATCTCCAGCTCGGGGACAGACTCCACATTAAAGCAGAAAATGTCATAATCCAGCCCCAGATTGATTTCCCAATCAGCCTTGCCCACCCCTGCAAAAACAATCTTGCCAGTGGGAAAACCTGCCTTGATGGCTGCACGGATTTCACCGCCACTTACACAGTCGGCACCCAAGCCGTTCTCGCGGATAATGGCAAGCACCTTGGGATTGGCATTGGCCTTCACAGCATAATGCACCGAATAGTTACCATATCGGGCAGCTTCCGTACGGATGCACGAAAGTGTGTCGCGCAAGACCTTTGTGTCGTAGTAATAGAAGGGAGTACGCAATTCGCGGAATTTATGGATAGGGAATGTTCCTTTCATATAATAATCGTAATCTTTGTTTAGTTTAAAAAAAGGAAGATGAAAGAGGTGTCTACAAATAATTTTTCAGACGCAGATGACGCAGATTACACAAATAGGAAGCAAAAAGAATCTGCGTCATCTGTGTAATCTGCGTCTGAAAAATATCAAGAGTTATTCCTCATTGAACAGCGCATCACTGAGTGACTGCAACGCTGCCTTCTTGTCGCACTCGCGGATGAGGAAAGAGATATTATAGTTGCTACCACCGAAAGAAATCATACGTACCGGTATGTCGCGCATGGCATCCAATGCCTTGGCTTCGAAACCGACGTTTTCCCATTCGAGGTCGCCCACCACGCAGATGATGCACATGTCCTTGTCCACCGTCACTGTGCCATACTTCTTCAAGTCATCCAGAATTTCATTGAGATGCTTCACATTATCGATAGATACGGACACACCCACTTCTGAAGTACAAATCATATCGATGGAAGTCTGGTAGCTCTCGAATATCTCGAAAACCTTACGCAAGAATCCGTGAGCAAGCAACATGCGGCTGGATTTTATCTTGATGGCCGTAATGTTGTCCTTGGCAGCCACCGCCTTAATCTTACCCTTCTCCGTATCATTGGAAATCAGCGTACCCGGAGCAGTGGGGTCCATCGTATTGAGCAGACGGACGGGGATATTGGCATACTTGGCAGGCTGGATGCAGGTAGGGTGCAGAATCTTGGCACCGAAGTATGCCAGCTCGGCGGCCTCTTCGAAATGCAGATGACGCACCGGCGCAGTCTTGTCCACAATACGGGGGTCGTTGTTGTGCATGCCGTCGATATCCGTCCAAATCTGGATTTCGGAAGCGTTGATGGCAGCACCAATCAGCGAAGCCGTATAGTCGCTTCCGCCACGCTGCAGATTGTCTATCTCGCCGTAGGCATTGCGGCAGATGTACCCCTGAGTGATATAAATCTCAGCATCCGGATGCAGTTCCAGCTGAACTTGGAGCTTGTCCTTGATATAGACCGGATCGGGCTCGGCATTCTTGTCCGTACGCATGTATTCTAAAGCCGGAAGCAATACAGACTTCACGCCGCATTCCTGCAGATAGTAGTTCATCATGGCGGTGGAAATCAACTCGCCCTGAGCCAACACCACTTTCTCCTCAAACAGAGTGAAGAGGTCTTTGGTATAAGAACGGATATAGTCAAAATGTGATTTGATGAGTTCCAGGCCTTTCTGTTTATACTCCGGAGTAGCAAAGAGTTCATCAATGTGCTGGCGATATTTACTTTCCAGCTTGTTGATAATCTCGTTGGCACCTTCCGGATTCTTCTTGTACAGATAGTCCGAAATCTCAACCAATGTGTTTGTGGTACCCGACATGGCAGAGAGAACCACAATCTTACGTTCACCATCGGTAATCAATTTGGCCACTTCCTTCATTCGCTGAGCCGAACCTACTGAAGTACCTCCAAACTTTAAAACTTTCATTTTCGTTCCTGTATTAATTAGTTTATAGTTACAAGCTACGAGCTACAAGTAGGCAGCTGCGGAGCTTTATCGTTAATTTCTGTTCTTTATAAGAATCAGTAGTTAGAGATAACTACTTAACTACTAATCATGGGTTATTGCAGGGGCGTATTCTGCTGTAACATCAGTCATCAGATGGTCTGCGCACCGGTACACCTTGCCGGGAAACTCTCGCAGCAGCTGCAGGTTGTGCGTGGTCATCACCACCAGTGCGCCGGCTTCACTGATGCCGTGCAGAAGTTCTGCAATGGCATGTCCGGTTTCCGAATCCAGGTTTCCGGTAGGCTCATCCGCAAGGATTATCTCCGGAGAGTTGAGCACTGCACGCGCAATCACAATGCGCTGTTGCTCACCACCCGACAGTTCATTAGGCAGCTTATATCCTTTGTTGCTCATCCCCACCAGGTTCAACACCTCTTCTATTTTGTCCTTAATCTCCCCTTTGCTCTTCCAACCGGTAGCGCGGAGAACAAATTCAAGGTTGTCGTACACCGTACGGTCTGTCAGCAACTGGAAGTCCTGGAATACGATTCCCAGCTTGCGGCGCAACTGCGGGATGTGCTTACGCTTAATATGGAGCATGTCATACCCCAATACTTCAGCCTCGCCCGATGCAATATCCAGTTCGCCATAGAAAGTCTTGAGCAGGCTCGTCTTGCCGGAGCCCACTTTACCTACCAGGTACACGAACTCCCCTTTGTGAAGTTCCAAATTCACATCGTTCAGTACGCACAACTCCTGCTGGTGTATCTCTACGTCCGTATATCTTATCAGCGCCTCGCCCACCCCCATTTTAATTATTAATTTTTAATTACTTAATGTTTCTTCCACGTCGCACTGTGACGTTCCTCCAATTCACGCGCAAGGTCTTCAATGCGGTATCCTTTGGATGTGAGCAGCACGATGAGGTGATACAACAAATCAGCTCCTTCATAAATCAGGCGTTCGTCCGTACCGTTGCAAGCCTCAATGACGGTTTCCACAGCCTCTTCGCCTACCTTCTGTGCCATTTTGTTGATACCGGACTGGAAAAGACTGGTCGTATAGGAACCTTCGGGCATTTCATCATAACGCTTACAGATGAAATCCTGAAGAAGCTTTAGAAACATAACCGGCTGTTCGTTCTTCTCACCCCAGCAAGTATCTGTACCGGTATGGCAAACCGGGCCTACGGGATGTACCTGCACCAGTAACGTATCCCGGTCACAGTCTTCCTTCATGGAAACCACATTCAGGAAGTTGCCACTCTCCTCGCCTTTCGTCCAAAGGCGGTTCTTGGTACGGCTGAAGAAAGTCACCTTTCCAGTTTCCACCGTCTTGTCATAAGCCTCCTTGTTCATGAAGCCAAGCATCAGCACCTTAGCGGTATCTGCATCTTGTATAATCGCCGGAACGAGTCCGTTCATCTTGTCAAAATCCATTCTATTTACGATTTAGCTATTTACTATTTACGATTGATATTACTTTAAGTGACTGGAGACTTATGATTTGCTTGAGTAATCCCAATCGTAAATCGTAAATCGTCCAATCGTAAACTCACCTTCATCTTCTCATCGCAATTCCTTGGGCACAAAGATACGATTTTAATTCGGGAATTTTGATTTCTCCGAAATGAAAAACACTGGCTGCCAGGGCAGCATCTGCTTTTCCCTGCAAAAAGACGTCACGAAAATGTTCTTTGGCACCTGCCCCTCCCGATGCAATGATGGGGATGGACAATCCGTCGGCAAGGCTGGAAAGCGCTTCATTGGCATAACCGGTCTTGACACCGTCGTGATTCATGCTGGTGAACAATATCTCGCCCGCACCACGTTCCTGGGCTTCTTTTGTCCACGCAAACAGTTCCTTATCCGTTTCCACACGACCACCGTTCAAGTAGCACCGCCATCCCTTCTCTGTCTGTTTGGCATCAACTGCCAGTACACAAACCTGAGAACCGAAGTTCTTCGCAATCTCGTCTATCAATCCGGGACGGCGGATAGCTGAGGAATTGATGGAGATTTTATCGGCACCTGCATTCAGTAGCCTATCCACGTCACCCAGTTCATGAATGCCTCCACCTACAGTAAAAGGAATGCTGATATTCGCAGCTATGCGTTTCACCAATTCAGTGAAAGTCTTACGGCCTTCAAAACTGGCTGTGATGTCGAGAAAAACCAGTTCGTCGGCACCCTGCTCACTATAAGCACGCGCCAGTTCTACCGGGTCGCCGGCCTGGCGGAGGTTCACGAAATTGGTACCTTTCACTGTCTGCCCATCTTTAATGTCGAGGCAAGAAATGATTCTTTTTGCTAACACGGCGGTTTGAGTTATGAGTTATAAGTGATTAATTTTCAATTTTCACCTTTCAACTAACAAAGTTTTCCAGTTCTTTGAAGGTGATGCGGCCTTCGTACAGAGCCTTACCGAAAATAACGGCAGGTATGCCGACAACTTCCAAATGGCGTATATCATCGGCACAGCTTACGCCTCCACTGGCTATCAGATAGAGTTCAGGATGGTGCTCCAGTATCTCCTTATACAACGCTATCGATGGTCCTTGCAGCATTCCGTCACAACTGATATCAGTACAGATAACCTTACGGACCCCCTTCTCTACATAGTCTTTCAAGAACGGAAACAGTTCGCAGCCACTCTCATCCTTCCAACCATTGACGGCTATTTTATGCTCTTTCACATCAGCGCCAAGAATAATTTTCTCGGAACCATACATTTGAAGCCATTTGCAGAACAATTCGGGATTCTTCACAGCAATGCTGCCACCGGTCACCATCTGCGCACCGTTCTCAAAAGCTATCACCAAATCTTCATCACTCTTCACCCCACCTCCAAAATCAATAATAAGAGACGTACGCACAGCTATCTGTTCCAACGTACGGTAGTTTACCACATGATGGGAAGCCGCACCGTCCAAATCGACCACATGAAGTCTGCGGATACCATGAGCCTCCAGCTCCAGGGCCACTTCCACGGGATTTTCGTTGTACACCTTCTTGCTGTCATAATCGCCTTGGGAAAGGCGTACACATTTTCCGTCAATAATGTCAATAGCGGGAATCAGTTCTATCATTTTATTTACAATTTGACGATTTACAGTTCCAGGAAATTCCGCAAAATACGCTCTCCCACACTTCCACTCTTTTCCGGATGGAACTGTGTGGCGTAGTAATTGCCTTTATGCAAAGCGGCACTGAACGGATGAATGTAATCCGTCACGGCTGCCGTACAATCATTGACTGGCACATAGAAACTATGTACGAAATAAACAAACTCTTCTTTAGTAAAGCCTTTAAAAAGTCCGCTATTCGTCCGGGCAATGGTATTCCATCCCATATGAGGTACTTTATCCTCGTGCCTCTGCGAAATGAAACGTTTCACATCAGTATCAAAAATACCCAGGCAATCCACATCCCCCTCTTCAGAGTGGCGGCACATCAACTGCATGCCCAGGCAAATGCCCAATACCGGCTGGCGTAACTCCTTTATCAGCCTATCCATACCACCGGCACGCAAAAAGTCCATAGTGGTTTCTGCCTCTCCCACACCGGGAAAGATAACCTTATCGGCAGCACGTAGCACAGCCTCATCCGCCGTAATCACTGCCTCTACTCCCAGACGCTTCAAAGCATAATCCACCGAACGGATATTGCCTGCATTATATTTGACAACTGCAACTTTCATTTTTTTTAATTGAGAATTGACCATTGAAAGGTAATAATTGAAAGGTAATGACAAGTTCCCCACCATCAACTATCAATTATCAACTATCAACTAATTAAATATTACCGTTTTGTTCTTATATGCCAACACCTTGCGTTCAATATGCTTCTGAACAGCACGAGAAAGCACAATCTTTTCCAAGTCCTTACCCTTGTTCACCAAATCCTGCACAGTGTCCTTGTGTGTAATACGTACCACATCCTGCTCTATGATGGGACCGGCATCCAACTCTGTGGTAACATAGTGGCTGGTAGCTCCAATAATCTTCACTCCACGTTCAAACGCAGCATGATAGGGCTTCGCTCCCACAAATGCCGGAAGGAAAGAGTGATGGATATTGATTATCCTATTGGGATAAGCGTTTATCATTTGCTCGGAAATGACCTGCATGTAGCGCGCCAGCACTATGAAAGTTATCTTATGCTTTGCCAGTAACTCCATTTCCTTCTTCTCTTGTTCCTCCTTTGTCTCTTTGGTAATGGGGAAAAGATGGAAAGGAATACCGAAACGCTCGGCCACGTGCTGCAAATCGGGATGATTGCTTATAATAAGAGGTATCTCCACATTCCACTCACCAGCGGTGTAACGCGCCAACAAGTCGAACAAGCAATGGGACATCTTTGAAACAAAGATAGCCATACGCGGTTTTGTATCGGAGAAATAGAGACGGAAATTCATCTCATATTTCTGTGCATACAAAGTGGCAAAATAATCCTCAATCTTTTCCTGAGGCACCAGAAAATCTTTCAATTCCCATTCAATACGCATAAAAAAGATATTCTCTACATGGTCTACATACTGATCCAGATAGATAATATTACCTTTATTCACCGTTATAAAGTCTGTTACTTCTGCCAATATGCCTGGTTTGTCAGGGCAGTGTAGCAACAGTTTGGCTGTTTTCATCATCCTAAAATGTTTTTTATCATTTTTCAAATTACAACATTCTCGTTTTGAGTTCGCAAAAATAACGATTTATTGCAAAACAACGAACTTTTCGAGCAAGAAGTTTAAAACAAGCTCCGAAATGTTTCGTTTTCTCCAGGAAAGGTTTTCATATCAAGAATAAAACAGTGCATAAACGTATTTCTAAACAGTTGTTAAATTTACTTTTTTCTTATTTTTCCAATCTTCTCAATATGAGGATATAAAGCAAATACAGCACAAAACGCTTGGAAAAAAGTTCGCCATAGCTATTGCAGATATCAAAGAAATGCCTACCTTTGCAACCGCAATCAAGAGAGATAGCAACGAAAGAATGAAATAATGGTGCGTTAGTTCAGTTGGTTAGAATACATGCCTGTCACGCATGGGGTCACGGGTTCGAGTCCCGTACGCACCGCAACTCGAAAAAGCAAGATTAGGAAAAGCTCTGATTCCCAACGGAATTAGGGCTTTTTTATTGGTTTTCGGGCGGCAAAAAATAGCGTTTTAGAGAAGTTATGAGGGGCAAATTCAGGGTCCTTTTTAGGGTCACTGAAAAAAGCACCTGAAATGTATTATACTTCGCTGATTTTCATATTCTTGCATAGGATTTACCTGTTCCCTATTTTGCTAATTTTGTAACGCTAAAAACAAGGTGAAATGAAACAGGATTCAATGAAGGTTTTGTTCTTCATCCGCAAGAGCAGGCTGAAGAAAAACGGCGAGGCTCCGGTGTTCCTCCGGATAACCATCAACGGGCAACAGGATGAGATACGCATCCAACGCTCTGTACCCATCCATCTGTGGAATAACCTGAAGGGATGCAGCAAGGGAAAGGACCGTGTGTCCTTGGAACTGAACAGCTACATAGAGGCTCTGAAAGTACGGCTGTACCAAATCCATAAGGAACTGCTCTGCCGGGATGCGCTGATCACTCCCAGAAACATGCTGGTCAAACTGTTCTCTAAGGAGGAAAGACATTTGGTTGTGGAAACAATGAAAAAGTGTATTGATGACTGGCGCTCTCTTATCGGGCAGGAATACCAGCCGTCTACTATCTCCCGCTATGACAACTGCTATGAATCGCTGAAAACAGTGGTAAAGGAATTCTATAAGAAGGAGGACATCACGTTCTACGAACTGAACGGGGAATTCATCGACACGTTTGAAATGCACCTGCGGACAGAGAGGAAACTCTCGCAGAATACACTTACTAAATACATGAGCTGCTTCCGCAAGGTGTTGGGCATAGCCAGAGATAACGGCTGGCTGAACTTTGATCCGCTGGTGGGCAAACGGAAACGGCTGTTCAAGAAAGAAGAGACGTGTCCGACTTTCCTCACACTGGACGAACTGCAACGAATCATGGAGAAGGAGTTTTCGACGGAACGGCTGAACCATGTGAAGGACTTCTTCCTGTTCTGTTGTTATACCGGGCTCTCGTACATAGATGTGAGTACCCTACGTCCCATACATCTGTACAGGGACAACAACGGGAAGCTGTGGATACACAAGTCGAGGGTGAAAATCACGACGAACAAGGAAACCTGCACGAGTAATGTGCCGTTGCTACCGCCCGCCATCGCTATTCTGGAGAAATACAAGGGGTGGAATGAAAAGGATCCGGACGCACCTTGCCTGCCCATCCCGTCGAATCAGAAGATGAACGAATATTTGAAGGAAATAGCTACTTTGTGCGATATAAAGAAACGCCTGACCGTCCATGTGAGCCGGCACACCTTCGCGACCACGGTGACGCTTGCTAACCACGTGGCCATCCAGAACGTGTCGAAAATGCTGGGACATTCGTCCACACGCATGACTCAGCATTACGCGCGGGTGCTTGACAACAGCATCATGGAGGACATGAAAGGAGTGGCTGGAATATTCCGCTAAATGTTTCATGAAGTCTGAAATACTTCTCAACCGGCTGGTCTTATAACAAAACCAGAAAGGATTGTTTCTCGTAATGACAATCCTTTCTGGCTTTATATCTCTCTACCGGAATGCTTCCCGCCTGTTCTCTACAAGCAGTTTCTCTATGTCTGCTTCCCGATACAGAATTTTACCGCCTATTTGATAAAACGGGATTTTTCCTGTATTACGATATTCCTGTAACGTGCGTTTTGTCAATTTCAAGTGCTGTGCCAGTTCGGTGTCAGTCAGAAAACTTTCTCCATTCAATATCGGTCGAGTATTGGTTTCCAGCATGTCGAGTAAAGCAGATAAATGCTTCATGTCCTGAAAAAACGCAACAGCCTGCGGATCGTCACGCATTATAACCTTATTCATTTTTCTAATTCCTTCCTTGATTTATGTCTGTAGCCTGTTATGCCTACCAGTTTCATCACGTCTTTTTCCTGATAATAGATCCTGCGGTCTATCTGGGTATAAGATAGGGCACCAGTGCTCCGCAAGGATTGCAAGGTACGTGGAGAAATGCGCAATATGGCGCATACTTCCTGATTGTCCAGCCATTTGTCCAGCCGCTTGGGTAAATGCCTTTGAGATAAAGTCTCCACTTTCTTTTTGAGCAGTTCTAAAGCTATGCACATGTCTTCAAATGTTTTAGTCTCTATACATACAAATTCCATACATTTCATCTTTAGGTCGGGCAAATATATCACTTGTAACCATATTGTCAAAACTGATGTCGGCAACTGACAATTCATGACATCAAATGTCATTCCAAATTCATAGATTTAAGTTTTTCAAGCAATTACAAAGATCCTGTTTTAAATCGTATGCTGCCTTGCTAAAATCTAAATGTTAACTAAAACATTTGCAAAAGTGTGGGGAGTTTATCAAATAATCCCTATTTTGGTCCGGTGTAATATCTAATCTTACCTAACGAAATGAATGATTTTATCCTGACCCTATTGATAAACGGAGGCGTAGTCTTATGCATTGTTGGGCTATGGGCTTATGCCAGGTACTGGCGGCGACAAGCAGCCAAAGCGTTTCTTCAGCATGCGGTGGCCTGCTACAAGAAAGAAGACAGGGAAGAATTAGCCGGACAAGCCGTGATGGCCGGGAGCAGACATGCCGGTTTGTTGTATGCGCTGACGTGCCCGGAACTGTTTGACATCGTACGGCCGATGCGGGCTTTCCGTTTCGGGAAAATACGTTGCGTGTGTGCCGGCTATTATTTTCCCCAACGCTATGAAAGCTGGCTGAGGGATGATCAGGCAGATTTTGTACAGGATGTGTATGCCTTTAAGGACGGGAAAGAACTATGTGAAGACTATTTCTCACAAGCATTTGAAGTTCTTTCCGTACATGAGAATGTGACAGCGGTATTTATGCCGTGTAGTACCTCTGAACGGTATTACAGGCGTTTCGCAAAAATAGCCTGCTATTTGGAGTTCCACGGCTATGCTATGTCCGGACTGCACCTGATAGAAATCATCAGAAACCGGGAAAGCAAGCACACTGCCGCCCAACGGTCGAGCGTTGATACGGCAAACTACTCCATGTCGCTGGCATTGCAAGGGAAAAAGGTCGTGATTGTGGATGACCTTCTCACAACAGGAAGCAGCCTGGCCGGATTTGCCCGGAATCTGGAACGAATTGGCGCGGAAGTGATTGGGGCAGTGTTTCTTGCCCGCACATTTCAGGTTCCGTCATGGAGGAAGGTTTGTTGGATGGTGTGGAAAAGACTCATCTTACCTAAGTAGGTAAGAGGACAACAATTTTTTATATCAGAGTTTATACAGAATAAGAAACAGGGTAATTGAAAATCATCATCCTAAAACATTATTCGATATGTTATCTATTCTGGCATCTGAGGAAAGATAATTTTTAGCTATAACGCAAAAAGAAGCCCACCATTGACCTTTATTTTGTCAAAGACGGGCAACTTACAATGTTTTGATTTATAACAAACTCACGTTACTTACTTTACTCATATTCCTCAATTCTAATTTTAGATACATTATTCCGCCAACTCTTGGTGTAATACCTTTCTCTTTATCTTTAAATGGTGTCGATTGCAAATGTCAAGAATTTGAATATCTCAGATAATGGAGGCTGGAAATTCTTTTTCTAAATTAATTCGAGCATCTTTGAAGCGACCGGCTTCCAGACGTTTCATATACATCACCATGCCTCCATCTTCTGCATGAAGCAATTTCATGAGTTTGCGGCTGGAGCCGATGAAGATGAAGACATCACCGTTCTTCACTTCACTGTTCATCTTTTCATGTACCACTCCGCACAACGAACTGATACTTTTGCGCATATCTGTAATGCCCGGACACAGGAAGTAGCGCATAGTGTCGTTCAAGTTAAACATGGCCGCCTCCAAGACTTTTGGTCAATAATTCCATAAGTATCTCTTCAGAACCATCTCCGAAGTGGGCACGAAGACCATTGGGAAATAGTAATGCCACACCATGAGGTATTTGTTCTTCAAGGGAAGATTCCGTAGCAGCCTGTTTGAAACAGATGGGAGCCAACTCTTGCCTGACACTATTCTTGTCAACTGAACATTTTTTACGCCAATAGTGATAGGTCGAATAACTTACACCTATTTGTTGTAGGTACGACTTCAACGGCAGTCCACTTTGTTGTAACTGCAGTTCTAATTCTTCAAATTCTTGTCTGTTCATAATACCTGAGGTTTGATTGTATTTGCTATCGCAAAGCTATAACCAAACCTCAAGGTTTAAAAGGTGCATTTATTCGAATGCTTACAACTAATTCGCAACACTTTGTACTTGAATTAGTTGGTTAATTTTATGACATTTACTGAATGTCCCTACATTAGCAACTGAGTAATAGATTTCTATACGCAAACTGTTTTGTTCACAATCGCATGGACTTAAAAATCTCGTAGAATCTACTATGTATGGCTAATATTACATTATCCCTTGATAGAAATACTTGATGATAAATCTATCAAAGTCATCCAGCCCATTCACAAATACTAAAAGATTGTTTAATCCGATTCCTTTGAACTTATCTATTACAGTTGATATTTCTATACTGTCATCTTCTAGATTAATCACCCTAGAGGAATGTATCTTCTTGCTTATCATTCTGGGCAAACCATATTCTTCTAACTGGAATACCAATTTCGGAAGAAATGCGTTTGATGCGCGATGAATAAATTCAGAGATATCAGGAGTGTTAGAATATACGGCTTGCTTTATCAGATTAATAATGGAAAGAACTGAAGCAAAATTAAAGGAAATTTTACGTTCAAAATCAAACATATCCTCCATTGTAATGCCATATTTGCTAACTTGATTGTAAATATGTGGAATTGTCACAGACCATCCGTTGCTTGCAAGACAAGCATAGGTTTTTACTTGTCCTTTACGTCTAATATTGGCAATGTCTATCACATCCTCTATAGCAAATCTCCAATCCCATGTATTCCTACGTGTCAGAGCGTCATAGTTACGAGGCCAATTGGGATTCTGTTTTATTTTCAATGCAATTGCCTTTAATAATGTAGGATTGCAAGATTTTATTTGAGGATTGCTATACAGGCTATTCCAAACATTGGAACCTAGTAATGTTGCCATTTCATCTTGATACGATTTAATCAATAAAAATTGCTGGTTATTCAATCTCACACCTGGATTATTCCCATCCAGACTGCGAACCACATCATCAGGAAATTCTAATTCCAACGTTGTATTTTCCGCTTCAGGTGGCATTTCCAATAAGTACACATTCCCCACAAAATATCGGAACATACGTCCTGCTCTTCCAATGATATTTCGGTAAGTAAAATAATCAATACTTGAAGTCCCATTCTTTACCGACCAAAGAATCACGTTTTTCGCCTGAGTGTTTACACCTTCAATTATTGATGAGGTTGAAACCATGTTCGTTAAACCATCTTCTCTTTCGAAAAGTTTTACCTGCAATTGACTCAGTGAGCGATGTATCTGACCATTATGTATTCCGATACCTTTCTTTACCAAAGAATGCAATTGGTATTGGCTGCCATAATTCTTTGCAATCCATTCTGAAAATGCATTCAATATTTTCGAATTTCTTTCGGGTAAGCTATCTTTAAGAATATCACATACTGTAGAAATGTTGGAATAAGTACCAGCATAAACAAGCGTCTTACCTATATCCTGACAAATCAACTGTCTTAAAGTCATACTTTTGAATGTGTCCATATCCACATTTTGTGGTTTCCTGCGATACATCCTGTAGGCTTTGGTCACAACTGTTTTGAAATCAAGCTTCAGAAATTCCATCCCCTCTGTAAACACATTGTCTGGGAGCTTACTAATGTTAGGAGCTAGATAATAGCGTTGTCTTGCCTTCTTACCTAACTCTATCATCGTGTTCAATAGAGTCGAACTTCTGGAGTCGTCGAATTTTGCACTTGCTTTATAAAACTCATCAACAATCAATATGTCAATTACTTCTAAAGCCTGTATATATGCAAAAGCGCGTTCCTGAGGAAATACGAATATTGATTTTTTTGCTACAATAGCATCGGTTGTTGTAATAATCTTATATTCAGCTCCAAATTTATGCGTTAGTCTTCTACGCGTTTCGTCCGCGAGTGCTACTGTCGGCACAATATCCACCACAATATTTGGTCTTTTGATGGCTATATATGCATCAATAATAAAACTCTTACCGAAGCTTGTAGGAGCACTTACCGCAATACTATCACCCGACAATAGCCGCTTCAGTACAAGTGACTGGTCTAAATGCAAGGTACATTTTTCTTCTTCTCCAATATTTACTTTGAATGCCTCGTATGCAAAGCGATCCTCCCAATTGGCGGTTTGGGGATTCATGTAAGGATAGAGGCCAACCTCCCTAATTAAATGATTGATGAGTGGCATATAAAAATTATTATGCTTTTCTAAACTGTCCAGCAATTGGATTACCATCGAACGAGCTTCGCTTACACAACCATCGTTCAGTTTATCATTTATCTCAGAACATCTTGCAAAAATATCGTCATTGAGCATCTTCTCGTAATGTTTTAGCACGTGATATGAACCATTCAACTATCTCACTTTTATTCGGCACTGGAAATAAAATCAAGTGGAAATTTATCTTATCATAATCCACATAGCCTTTGAATTTAATTATTTGCTTTTTAAAATAGCTCGTTGCCCTATCATAGTGATAGGTAACGATTTTATCCTTGTATTCTTTATTTAACGTCGTCGCACCATTAGTAATTTCACACTCGTGTAATAGCAGAATGGGAACGTGTAACCTTTTCTTTATTTCATCAATGGATGTAAAGTTCTTTAATATGTTTTTTACCTTCTTAAGCATCTCAGGAATATCTCTTAACACCACATCCAGTTCGTTCAATCCTGTAAGTATTCCTAATTCTTTTCGGATGATAGCAGAATTTAGCATTTGAGCAATAGAACTGAGAGGCTCATTAAACCTTTTATCCTCCAAATCATTGTAAAATTTAGCTTCTCCTAACCATATTTGAAAATCACTATCTTTAGTGAGAACAATATGCACAGAGTCATCCCCAAAAGCATTCATGTTGTCATTCTGTTTATAATAGATTTTAGGAATTGCAGGAATTGCGTTAAAATGATGCTTCATTATTCCATATAGCACAATTTCTGCAATTTCACTACCCCTCCCTTTGTCTCTTTTCTTGACTTCTTCATCTACACCGTCCCTGTCTATAAGCCTAAGATGTTTTGCTGATTCTACTAGACAAGAATAGCTATCATCTACGATTTTCATTCTTTCTTCTGCTTTAAGGGCTGTTTCGGCTATATTATTGTAGATGAAATTCTGAAAATTCTTTTTCATCCAATGTCCTTCCTCAAAACCATTAATCAAAGAAATAAGGAAATCATTCGTGTCTGGAGTAATCTCAACGCTATTTGGATTGAAGTTGACAAAACTATCATCAATCAGTATATCAAATTTCCAAATTTTATCGCTCATAATAAGGATTATACAATTTAAAGTAAACGCAGCAAGAAAAAGCAAGGTTGATGATAATACAGCAAGAATGCAGTCTATTAAGCAGTTAGGTGTTTAACTCATAATACTGCATAAGCTGAAAAAGGAGATCCGCTAAAAACAGCGAAAGACTTCAGTTCCCATATCGTTACTGATATAACGGGAATAAGAAACGGCACAACGGGTTCTATTTCAGTAATTTGCACAGTTTTTCATACCTGAGGACAACTCGCTTGATATTAACTTTGTAACGATCAAAAAAGTATGAAAACGAGTATGAGCAGATCGACTTTCAAAATCCTCTTCTACGTGAAGAAGGGCAGCGAGAGAGCCAACGGCTATCTCCCCCTGATGTGCCGTCTTACGGTGGACGGTGAAATCAAGCAGTTCAGTTGTAAACTGGACGTACCTCCGAAACTTTGGGACGTGAAAACGGCACGTGCTACGGGCAAGAGCGCCGAGGCGCAGAAAATCAATGCGGAGGTTGACCGGATACGCGTGGACGTGAACCGCCGTTACCAGGAACTGATGCAGTCCGACGGCTATGTCACCGCCGCCAGGCTGAGGGACGCCTGCCTCGGGCTGGGCGTGAAACGCGAGACGCTGTTGAAACTCTTCGAGCAGCACAACGAGGAGTTCATCAAGAAAGTGGGACACAGCCGCGTGCAGGGAACATACAACCGCTACCGTACCATATACAGGCACCTTTGCGAGTTCGTCCCGAAAGTGTACCGCCGTGACGACATTCCCCTGAAGGAACTCAACCTGACGTTCATCAACAACTTCGAGTATTTCCTGCGTACGGAGAAGAAATGCCGCACCAATACCGTATGGGGTTACATGATCGGGCTCAAGCACGTCATCTCCATCGCCCGCAACAGCGGTGCGCTTCCCTTCAACCCCTTCGCCGGGTACATCAACTCCCCCGAAAGCGTTGACCGGGGCTACCTAACAGAGCGTGAGATACAGACGCTGATGGAGGCCCCGGTGAAAAGCGGGACCTGCGAACTGGTACGCGACCTCTTCATCTTCTCTGTGTTCACCGGACTGGCATACGCGGACGTGAAGGCGCTGACGACCGACCGGCTCCAGACCTTCTTCGACGGCAACCTCTGGATCATCACCCGCCGGCGCAAGACAAACACCGAGTCCAACATCCGCCTGCTGGACGTTCCCAAGCGCATCATAGAGAAGTACAAGGGGCTGTCCAAGGACGATCATGTATTTCCGGTACCGAGCAACGGCAGATGCAACACCATATTGAAGGAACTTGGCAGGCAGTGCGGTTTCAAGATAAGGCTGACCTATCATGTTGCCCGGCATACGAACGCCACCACCGTGCTGCTCTCGCACGGTGTGCCCATCGAGACCGTAAGCCGTCTTTTGGGGCATACGGATTTGAAAACCACCCAGATATATGCCCGGATAACCAACCAGAAGATCAGCAGCGACATGGAAATCCTGTCCCATAAGCTGGAAAAGATGGAGAAGGAAATATGCGATGCCATATGAGGAAATGGTATTTATGAAACGGACGATTTTCCCCTTCCTCATCAAAGTTCGTCCGTCCCTGCGGGACTCCGCGTTTTCCCTTCGGTTTCCGGTAGAAAATTTCCGCATGGTGAAATTTTCTACCGGAAAAACGCTCCGAAAGCGCAGGGACGGACGTAAAAGGGATTCAGAAGGCGAAAACTGCGACCGACGTAGTGCATGTGCGACAAGGAAAAGAACTGTCCGGGAGCCCCTTTTCATGCCGTACCCCGGCATGAGACCGCTTTCCTCTCCGGCTGTGGTGAAGGCTCTCCTGCTCCCTCTGCATTGCATATGCGAGTTGTTCCGCCTGTATCCACGTCAGCCGGTATTGCCTGCCCTTTCCTTGGTAGAAACGGCTTGTCGCAACAGGCGGCGTGACACAAACTTTTCCGGATATGGAGGACCATTCCGGAAAATACACCGTACATTTGTACATCGAACCAATAATAACCGAATAACCGTTAAAAGAACATGGCTAAAATTAAAGTCCAAAATACAGAAGTGACAGTCATCACGTACAATGACAAGGATTATATCTCCCTGACCGACATGGTCCGCAATATGGAAAACGGTCCCGCCCTTATTGAAAAGTGGTTGCGTAACAAGAATACCGTCGAGTTTCTGGGCATATGGGAGGAGATGTACAATCCGGATTTTAATTCCCCCGAATTCGAGGGAATTAAAAACGAGGCCGGATTGAACCGTTTCATCCTTTCCGTCAAACAATGGGTGGAAAAGACCAACTCCAAAGGTATCATCGCCAAGGCCGGACGCTATGGAGGGACTTACGCACACAAGGATATCGCGTTCGAGTTCGCCACGTGGGTATCCCCTCAATTCAAGCTGTACCTGCTGAAAGAGTTCCAGCGGTTGAAAGAGGAGGAACAGGCCCAGCTCGGCTGGAGTGCGAAACGGGAACTGTCAAAGATCAACTACCGCATACATACCGATGCCATCAGGCAGAACCTGATACCGGTGGAAGTCACCCCCGCACAGGCCGGCGTCATCTATGCGGAAGAGGCGGACGTGCTCAACGTAGCCATGTTCGGGATGACCGCCAGGATGTGGCGTGAGCAGAATCCCGGTCTGAAGGGCAATATCCGTGACTATGCCTCCATCAATGAACTGATCTGCCTCTCCAATATGGAAAACCTGAACGCCGTATTCATAGACCAGGGCATACCGCAAGGCGAACGGCTCGTGAGACTGAACCGGATAGCCATCCAGCAAATGCGTGTGTTGGAAGATGATGGCGGACGAAAACTGCTTGAATGAGAATTCCGGCAGGCAACGCATCGGCATGTCCGTAAACGGGGCAAGGAGGTGAAATGCCGCCTGATCCACATTCATGCATGGGATATGGGATACTGAAGCTACGGAACGGCTTACAGCCTGATATCAAGTGTCATAACCGTTCCGTGGCGGGGTATTGTTCGGAACACATTCCCGAATGAGGTCTTCCATGATTTTAAAAGACTCCGTATTCCAGAAGGAACAAACGTACACATACAATTTCTCCGGAACGGCTAACCTTCCTGTCACTTCCCTGTAATCCTCCCCAAAATCAACACTGCCGTATAAACCGCATGAAAGCCCGGACATGCTTCCTGTTTCCAATCCCATTTCCGCTCCTTCTGCAATATCACGTATTGCCGTTCTCATTCCATATCCTTGAATATTTCTCCAAGTATGCCGAAGACAGAAAAGCTGCATGGTATTTTAGATTCTCACCGGACAGGCAATAGACAGAAGGAATCCGTCATCCTCATTTCTTGCGGCAAAAATAGTTGTTTTTCAGGCCGGTCCCGCAAGGCGGCCCTGCGGGCTGGTTGCTCGTGAAAAAATCTTCCTCACGCTTTGCGTGAGCGTATTTTTTCACGGCAAGCCTTGCCGGAGACCGCCGAAAAACAAACTGGAGGAAGCACAAGAAATAAGAATGCCTACCCGTGTAGGCCATGTATAACTCAAAAAAATATAAGGTTATGGCAGACAAGAGCGCAGAAAAGGAAAGACTGTTCAACGAGTGGTTCACAAAATCCTATGACAGGTTGAGAGGGACGTTACGCCGGTACGGAATGCTGGACGAGGACAATTTCCATGACACCTACCTTTTCGTAAGAAGGCAGGTGCTGGTTCCCGGAAAGGACATAACGGACTATGACGCGTATTTCATCGGATGCTACAAAAAGGCGGCCCTGATAAAGATTAAAAGGGAGAACCGGTATGCACACCCTGAAGATGATTTCTTCCTCCGATGTGGCGAGGAGGCAAAATTCCTTTCCGAGGACGACCTGAACGGGTGCGAGCGGCTGGTAAGAGACATACTGCGTTTCGTAAGGCAGAAGTTCTCCTACGAGGAATACCGGATGTTCATGCTCAGGTTCTATGAAGCGCAGTTCTCGTTCAAGGCGCTGGCGGAATGCATGGGTATCTCGGCATCGGCCATATCGCAGAAAGTATGCAGGATAGTGGACGCGGTACGTACCCACAGCGGTTTCGCATGGAGAAGTCAGATGCTGGCGGTGGAAAGCTTCATGTATTGAAAAACAAAAACAGTTCAACCGATAAAAGAAGGACAATTATGGCACTGATAGTATACAACAGGGAAAACTCCCGTCCGCAGGAAGTCACATACAAGGGTAAGCGGACCATCAACCTTGACAGCAGGGGGACTGTCTATCTGTCAAAGACGATGTCAATCGAATTAGGAATCCTCGGCGGCGGACGGGTGAACTTCGCCCACGACGACGAGACGGGTGACTGGTATATCTGCCGGGCCGACGACAGCGAGGGGTTCATCGTCTGGAAGGACAAAAGATACGCAAGGTTCTCGGCGGGGTTTATCGTGCAGAGGCTCATGCGGCAGGCGAAGGTGGAGAGGAAGAGCGTGCAGTTCATGATGGCGAGGATGCCGGTAGAGATTGGCGGAGTGGCCTATTACAAGATACTGCTCTCGAATCCGATACTCAGATAGAGACATGGGCCGGAGGAGTCCGGCTGTATATGACATGACGGAGACAGGCGCATCCGACGGGACAAAAGCCCGGAGGATGTGCCTGTTTTTATGTGCCGTCATGTTTACACACGGACATGCGGTTGTCACCGGCCGGCATAAGGTCACTCCGAAAAGACCGGGAAACGGCATTGCCGGAGGATAATGATACCGGTACGGAATATGCCGTCATTACGGGAATGGATCGTCCCACCGGTACACGAACGACCCGCCCCAATTTCAGAATAACATAATGACATAATAAAATAAGGGTCTTTTTTTATAATGGAATCCCCGTATCTTATTGCCATACCGGAAAAATGTTTCCATGTCCCGCCATGTTATGCCAATGTTGTCACCGGATCATAATTCATAAAGAGAAATACTCTGTGTATAAATACTTTATGAGCAAATTAAAGTCGTTCATCCGATGGAAAGAAAACGAAGGGGCGACCGGTATGACAACCGACCGCCCCTTTATTCACGATCCCGTACGGAACATTTCTAAAGTTCCTCCGGCCTGGTTCTCGCCTTCCGGTAGCAGCCGTCAAGCAACTTCTCGATATCGGAAGAACGGTACAATATCTTGCCGCCCAGCCGGGTAAATGCAAGCAGGCCGCTGTCACGGTACTGTTGCAGGCTGCGGCGGCTCACTTTCAGCTTTTCAGCCAGTTCGCGGTCCGTATAGAAGTTCTCGCCCGCCATCGCCGGTGACCTGCCGGCAAAGAGACGCTCCATGGAAACGGAGAGACGTTCGACGGTAGAGAAGAACTCTCTTATATGCTCGCTGCTCTCACGGGTGAGCAAACGGTTATCGGTATTCATCATAAATCTCATCTGTTTGTTGGTTTGACATTTACTTTTTCAGTTTCTCATATATCGGCCCCACCCCATGACATGGAGGATATGGGGGCATCCCTCCGACATGAACCGGCACTCTTTCGTACCGATACGGATATGGCATCCCTCCCCGTCCCCGTCTATCCTGTAGAGCGAGAAACTTCCCCGCCCGTACTCCGCGTCAAGGCTGTAGGCCAGCAGGCGGTAGTCCCCGCTGGAATCCCTGAAGATGTAGAAATCGGGACTGCCGTCCAGACTTTCCCAGCCGCCTGCCAGACTGCCGGGAGAAAGTATCATCCTTTCGTTTCCCATGGCTTTTCAAATTGATTTTCCCATGCTTTCAGCCCGCTTGCGGCGCTCCTCCACTATCCGGATGATACTTTCTACGTCCTCGGGCTTGTAATAAGTCTTATGGCAGATCTGTGTATATGCCAGCGTGCCATTGTCACGCAGGGTCTGCAGGGTTCTCGGGCTGACCTTCAGCAGTAGGCACACCTCCTGGTTGTCCAGCCATTTCTTCTCTTCCATGTCACCGTACAGCCGGCAAAGGGTGTCCAGCCGATCCGCGAACGTCCGGAAGGCCGAGAGCATCGCCTCGAAGGTCCTTGCTTCAATGTTCACTATTTCCATAATTAATGTAATTTCAGGTTTGACATCTGTTTCATTCTCTTTTCGGATCCGGATTCCGTGCCGCAATTTAGTGAATTCCGGCGGAACATCCTGAATTTCAAGACAGGATGACTACCTTTGACACCATATGCGTACTTGTTTCATCCGCAAAGTAAATGATTGTTCCCGGATATGGTTCCGGCCCTTCATCAGATGTCATTATATGTCATCAGATGTCATGGAAATCTGATTTTAACATTCATTTGTTTTTAGTAAACAGATGTTCAGATCCGTTCCCGAAGAGTGGAAAATTTCCGGTGCGTATATTTGTGAAGTCATCACTGTCAGACTGATCCAACAATATGAATAACGCGGCAAACCCCGCCAATCGGACCCGTCCGTTTCACACCGTCTGTTATTATCGTTTTATTTGCTTCCGACAACCGGGCAAACGGGTAGACCGTGCCCACAGTATCAACCAGCTAAAATCCATGTACAATGAAAAGTGAACCGACTGAAAAACCGAGAAGAAAGAAAACGGTGGTATCCGAAACCGCAGACAGAAAGAACAGCCGTAGTCTCGAGCCCGGCCACGACGAGTGGTGGGAAAGACTCATGATGGAACCCGGTCCGGGGGAATCCGCCGGTACGGACGCTTCCGTGACGGAATCGATGATTCCATCCGGGCTCGTTGCGGAGGAGGTATCCGGGGAGGCGAGAAGAAAGGACACCCCGCCGGAACCGGAAGACCCCGTGAGAAGAAGAACGAGCGGCAGGCAACGCAGGGCCTCGCTGGAGGAGTACCGGGAAACGTACCTCACCATCCCGAAGATCAGGAACCGCAAGACGGTGTTCGTCAGTGAGGATGTGAGGGACGAACTGGACGCCGTCGTCCGCAGGCTCGGCGGGCGTGGCATGAGCGTTTCCGGACTGCTGGAGAACCTTGCCAGGGAGCATCTTGCCGCCTACCGTGGGGACATCGAGCAGTGGAGAAAAATCTGACAGCCTGTTACCGGGCGTGGAGTATACCCGATGTATGCACTGTTCCCTGTATACCCGCTTCAATGTGGAAAATGCGGGGGGGGATTTTTCTGTGGGGGGAGCAAGGGTATGTTTCCGGATTCCCGAAAACCCTTGCTCCC
>ERZ779827.42-NODE-42-length-86808-cov-3.69336_pt1 | contig 86808 bp, 113 predicted proteins | sample MGYA00433089_ERZ779827 | MGnify/ENA primary metagenome ERZ779827 (study PRJEB29588, sample SAMEA2147589) | human gut metagenome | biome: human gut; feature: human-associated habitat; material: faeces | place: Denmark | collected 2008/2010 ...
GCTATAAGACATTATCCATTAAGGGCCTCAGTAGGATTTGCATATTTAAATAAAAATGTCTATATTTGCAGTATAAACAATTAAAAATATATAGACGTATGAAAACAATTAATCAAATTTCAAACCTCATCATCCTTACCCTAGTAAATTACGCTAGGGATTATCCATGGGCATCCTACATTGCCAATTCACTTTCACAATTCGATTTGATGGAACTCAACGAATTACAAAATCGATTAACTAACATCATTACAGGTATCTCTAATCTGGGACCTAGAATCATCCAGGGCATTACTCAAGGCTTTATTAAATACTATATCCCGGACCAAATCTGGGTAATATCCATTACCGATATCGAAGGTATTGAACAAACCGCTATCGAATACTATACCTGGTATAAAACTTTTCAAGGATTTCAACATTTACCTTGAACGAGAATATTGCGAATACTAACACATTGCCCCAGGCCTAACTTAGGTACCTGGGTTTTTCTTATGTAACCTAACTCTAGGCCATCATTGGACTTGCTAAGGCTTACCCATGTCCTAATATAGGCCTTAGTTCTTTAGGACTCCCTACATGGCCCATGGCATTGGTATAAAAGCCTGCTAGTCACCTAATGGCCTTTATGTATGATAATATACAGATAATATCTACCGGACTGTATGGGGCCTTCTTTTTTCTAAAGTGGTACCTATACCAACCCCTTCCCTATATCCATCAATATACCTATATTACCTACCCACAACCATGCCCCCAATTCAAACCCCTAAAACCTACTTGCAAATTTTTCATGCAAAATTATTAAAAATAATTCTTTAAAAATTTTCGAGAAATTTTTCTATAAATGTTTTGTAGATTCAAAGATATTTTAAAGAAAAAATTCTCTAAAAATTTTGTAGATTAAAATATAAGTTGTATCTTTGTAATACAGAAAGAGAGATAAAAACTACTTTTGTATTGATAGTATTTTATCGTTTGATATTTTGAAACAATATAAAATTAATTACTCCTTTTCTCTTTTCTTATAATCTTATTTGTTATGAGAAAAGGATATAATAATATAAACTTAAACAAATAAGTATTTATTTTATGGAAACAAAAAAAAATTTAGTATCAGTTGAGAACGTTAAAGAAGTTGAGAACAACAAAATTAACAAAGTTAGAGCTAATAAAGCAAAAGCACAAGCAAAAGCAAATAGCACTATTATATCAGTTGATAGTATTTTTAAAAGTCTAAATGAAAAAACTAATGGACTTTTAAAAACTTCTTTAGGAAAGAAAACAGAAATTTACATTGAAAGTCTTTTTGCAGAGTTGAACGAAAAGCAAAAGAAAGCGTATCGAAAAAAATTAAGAAACACAACTTTTTCTTTGCTTGATTCGATTTGCAAAGCAAAAGAAGAAAAGAAACAAAATGAATTAAAAACACTTGTTTCAGCTTTCAACGATTTTTATAAGCAAGTTTATAAAATTCATGATTTTTCTTTTGCGTCTATTGCAAGCGAAAATACAAAGGACACAAAAAAAGAAGTTCTTACAAAAGGTTTGAATATTGTTAAGAATTTCAAGTAACTAACTGCAAAGGGAAAGATTAAATCTTTCCCTTTTTAAAATTTTAAAGATATGAACAAAGAACTATTAAAGAAATTTTTAAATCATTCGATTTCTAAGAGTGACGGAAAGATAAATATTTCTGTTTTAGATATGCAAAGCGAATCTTTGCAAGACGAAGAAGAAACAGAAAAGCGTTTAAATGAAACGTTTGAAACATTAGATAAAATGCTTTTGCAAGACGGGCACAAAAAAATAATTGAATCAGATTATTATAATATCTATTCAAGAAAAGATGATAGTAGCGAATTATTTGTTTTGCAAAACAAAGATACATGTGTTACTTTGATTGAATTAATTTAAAATTGAAAGGGACAAATAAAAATGTTTGTCCCTTACTTTTTATTTTTAAATGTTAAATTTAACGTAACCGTTCCCCCCTTTTAGTACCAGGAAATTTTAGGCTTTCGTGATAAAGGCATACCAAGACACCACAACCACACATGCACACACAAAGAAGCCAGAGACCTAATATCCCTGGCAACTTATCCTATAAAAGGATATCTAATATCTCCTTAATCCTATCCTTCCCTAAGACCCTTCTACCATTTCTTATCTCATAGAAGAAAATATAATACATCTCAAGTTCTTCCATCCAAATCCTATCTCCTCCCTCTAATAATGGTTCTATTCTCATCATATCCTCAGGATTAATCCATAACCGATACCAAACCATATTACCTTCAGAACATCTTAGGATTCTCTTATTGCCATCATCCTTTATTACAGTTACCGTTACCATATTGCCTAAACATTTCTTGATTCATCCTAAATCCAGGCCTAGATATAATCATCCTCTGGATATCATGTATCTTCATCGCTATCTCATTTGCCTCCATCGGATGATTGATAGGTAATGCCAAAAACCTATTCCAAATCTCTTCGGTAAGCATAAGGATTTCCTCTTCCTCTTGGGTAAGCTTTGCTAAATCTTCCATACTCAATACATTATAGGTTCATCTTCGGTAATAGGAGGGAGCTTTGGTTCTCCCTCCCTTTTAATTCTCTCTAAGTCCTCAAGGGCACACTCTAGTATTTTAATACGATTATCATTATATTCCTTAGATATAGGAAACCAGAATGCTGTTCCTAGAAGGTATTCATGTCCTTCTAGGTTTTCTAATGGCATTCTATACCATATCCTACCTTCAATTCTTAATCCTTCTCCTTGCAATTTTATGATGGTAGAGTCATAATAACCAAAGTATACTATCTCGATATTAAACCTTTGTGGGGTGAACCATGGTTTAATTACATGTCTCCATAGGAAAACTTCTTCGACTAATGCAAATTCTCTACTGATAGTTCTGCTTACATCCATTAGGTCAACACATAATCCTCTTGGAGGATCGGGTATATTAAGCCTTCCATATAGGACTGCTTCAAATGTATTCTTTACTGGAAGATAGTAATTTCTTATCCTTTCTTCGATTACCTTATTCTCTTTGGAATTATAATCGATTGCAGTGTACGTAGGCTTTTCCATCCTTCTCTAATTTTCTTTCAAACCATTGGCAGGTAATACACTTTGGACTTCCTACCATTATCTGTACTTCTCCCTTAATTACTGGACATGGGTTGGTAAGCTTCTTTTGCCTACCTACCTTCTTCGTTGTTATTTCTCTGTTCATGTTTCTTTTCTATATAAGTTATTATAAAGTATATCGGAAATAGTGGCATGATTAACCAGATAGTTAGGAATATGAATCCCGGTCTAGTTAATCGATGCATTGAGCATATCACTCTGGTCATAAACCAGGCAGGTATAATACAGATAGCATATATTATACCCAAGATAATCCATAGAGTCATTGTTCGAAGTATTTATTTACGATTTTGGATATCTTCTTATCTAACTCTACGATTAGTTCACTGAAGTCTTTGTCCTTCATATCTTTTATCTTGGCTTCGATAAAATCCAAGTTTCTCTTAATAGAGAAGTAAGCTTTGAAGGCTTGGTAATCCAATTCGGATTTATCAGTTAAAGGTAATACCATAGATGATTTACCATCTAACCTTGTGTAACATCCATCTGGTCCAATAGTTCTTGATACTTTTACTTTATTGCTCAGTACTGCAAATCCACCTTTCTTATCGATAGATTCTACGATTACCTTCTCCATTAAGGTTTTGCCATCAGAGAAAATGACTTCTTCACCCTCCTTTAGCTTTTTGGTTTCTTTGTTCTTTTTCATATCTTTATTATTAAAATGTTTATGCAAATATACAAAATTAATCTGATTTAATGCAATTATCAATAAGAATTTTTAAATCTGCTGCGGTAAAGGATTTCCTGTTAAGTAAGTCGTCTAGTTGTTCTGGAGTTAGGATTATACCATTTGGAGTAAAAAGTTCTCTTAAGTGTGCCGGAATTATTCCCTGGAATCCCCAATTATTATACGAACCAATGTATACTTTATCTTTTACCATTGCAGCAATATATTTCTTAGTTGAGCCCAATGACTCTCTTCTAAATGTAGCAACCTCTAACCAAATCTTATTTAAGTGAATGGCATAATGCTGAAAATAGGGTGTAACCAAGGGAATCATTTCATAATTAGAATCCTCTATCAGGGTTTTATCCGATTCAAGGATTCTATGCCAAAAAGCACATCGAAAACAGAGTTGTTTTTCCTTCATTAATTGAGGTACTGTTTTGGCTAAATCGTAATCATCCAAATTTAATGGTGCATTACATAAGTGACATGTGAGTTTCTCTTCCATATTATTATAAATTTTATATAAGATAATAGAACTCCTAACTATCATCCAGATAAGGTATACGCAATACTTTCTTTTCTTTAATGAACTTTAAAATATAACGTTATGGATAAGTTAACTAATGAAATGATTGTGGCTTTAGCCAATGATTTAGGACTAGAGCCAGCTCTTCTCAAAGCAGTACAACTGGTTGAAGGAGCAGGTAGAGATGGATTTCTAGTAGATGGTAGACCTCAAATTCTGTTTGAAGGTCACATTATGTACAAAGAAATCAAAAATAAGTTCGGTTTAGACAAGTTAGTAGCTGCTCAAAAGAGTTACCCTACGATTTGTTTCCCAAAATGGGATAAATCGAAGTACTTAGGAGGAGCAAGTGAGTACAAAAGACTCGAAATTGCCAAGAAAATCGACGAAGAATGTGCTTTGAAGTCAGCTTCTTGGGGAATGTTTCAGATTATGGGCTTCAATCACCTCTATTGTGGCTGTAAAGACGTCTTCGAATTCGTGAAAAAGATGCAGGAATCTCATGAAAGTCAGTTAAAACTCATGTATTACTACATGAATAATACCAGTTGCTTGAAAAATCTGAAAGAACATGACTGGGCAGGTTTTGCTCGGAAGTATAATGGTCCTGGTTATGCTGAAAATGCCTATGACCAGAAGTTAAAGAACGCTTACGAAAACTTTAAAAACAAGATATAATGAAGGTAATCTACAACAAATTCATACCTTTCAAGGGATACAAGGCAATGAACCTATTCGGAATTGTCTTTGTAAGAAAGGGTGCTAAGTTTGACACCTATGATTACAACCATGAGCACATTCATCTCAAACAAATGCAAGAGATGTTGTGGGTATTCTACTACTTATGGTATGCAATCGAGTACCTAATCATCATGTTCTTTGCTAAGTGGAACAAACAAAGCGAAAGATACCATGATGTAAGCTTCGAAGAGGAAGCCCATAATAATGACCACGACTTGGAGTATATCCGAACTCGTAAACATTATTCCTGGGTTAAGTATGTAAAACTTAGAAGCTACAAAAAATAGGTCTTTTTAATTCGGTATAGGGCTGGTTTAGATATCTTAAATTTTTGACAAAGTCCTCGTATAGTAGTATATCTATGTAATCTTAAACACCTGATTATTCTACGTATTTTACGAGGACTTATCTTATTATAACCTCCATGAAAATAGAATCTACCCTCCTGAATATACTGTTGGGTATTCTCTTTCTGAGTTCCCCACTTAAGATTCTCGGCTCTATTATCAGTACGTATATTATTTAAGTGCATTACTACTGGTAAATTATTAGGATTGGGTATATAAGCCATTGCTACTAATCTTGATACCTTATAATGTTTTCTTAATGATTTATGTTTTAGAGTAACTAAAGGATATCCGTAGGATTCTTTAAACTTTAAAGGAACCCAGGATTTATTTCTGAACACTTGGATAGACTTACCATTACCGAATACTCTAACTTTAAGACCATGTAAAATTATATCTTTATACATGTTATAAAATATTTAGTTTATGAACATAAATAGATACACAGTATTAGGTGTATGCGCTGGCCAGGGAGCTTTACTATTCCCTTTCAGAAAACATCTGATTGGGAATATAGAAGTAAGAGGAGTATTCCATACTCCTGGTGAAGAGCAATGGAAAGCTAATTTTGGTGATATACCATTCTACAAAGGATATAACTTACCTCAATTTGAGGAGAGAGTAGATGTTATTATATCATCTCCAGACTGTGGAGCATCATCCATTATGAGGCTTTCAAAGGTAAAAAAATTGGGTAACCCTAAGGATAACAGGAGTTTAAATCTAGTAACTGCTGCAATATTAGAATATAAGCCTAAGATTTTTCTTATTGAAAATCTTCCTCGTTTGCTATCTTTGCTTCCTTATGAGTTCTTTAATTTAACCTTTAAGGACTATAAATTTATTTTTCATGAAAGGTCAGTTTCTGACTATGGGAACTCTCAAGTATCAAGGAAACGTCTAATCATCATTGGAGTGCATAAGAAAACCGGTAAGAAATACTTGAATGCTTTTGATGAAGTATTCCAAGTAAAAACTCCAAAACTTACTAGAGATTTACTCTTTGTATCTCCTTACGGGAATAATTATAACATTCCGATAGAAAAGACCCTTGCAATGTATGACTATCGAAAGCTTCCGGAAAAGAAGAATCTGACCGTTGAGAAGATTCAAGTATTATGGAATAGTGCTTTCAAGCAAGAGAAGAAATGGCCCATTAAAACTGCAAAGATGAGTACTCTCCCGGGAGTATATCGATTAGAATTAGATAAACCACCTCTAACTTTAAGACCTGCAGATAGGCAATTTAGACCTGATGGATACCCTCTTGGGATTAATGATTTCAAGGCAATCATGGGATTTCCTAAACAGTTTAAGATTTACATTGACCAAGAAAATTACCTTTATTGGTTGAATAAGGCAAGGTATACAATTGCCAAAGGTTCGGTATACGAAGTAGGGCTTTGGTTTAAAAAATGTATCAAAAGGGTCTAGGTACACTTTCATGTTAATATATACTAAAGTATATATTACTCCAAACTACCCTTTGAAAAATATAGATATATAATATACTACGTATATATATCTATATTTTTATATACGTATATAGCTATTGTTTGTAGTAGATATTGAATATATGTTTTAGGATATAGGAAATTTATCTCACTACGTTCGATAAAAGGTAATCGCTTTGCGATTACCGATAGTTAGTAATATTAATCGTACGACTATTTCGATTTGAAACCTAAAAATTTTGTGATTATGAGATTGATAAATTACAAGCTCAAAGTTACTGAGCTTAACTTGATAGGAATCTTAAAACTTTTCCGATTAGTGTTTAAGAATATTCCTGGTATACGTTTTGAAATTGTAGAAACCCATACTTCTTTTCAACTGAAGTTTATGTTAGTTAAGTCTAAACTTTCTAGAGTAGAACGATTTTGGTTGAGGAGTAAGCTTAAAACCTTTATTCGTCATGAACCGAAATAGTATCAAGAATTTTGCATTCCTTCTACTTCTAGGATTTACTATTTACCTTTGCTTCAGGAATTACAAACTGAATTCATATATCAGACAACTTCCTGATTCATCGGTCATTGGCATTCCTGATACAATCAAATTGAAAGAGAACTTCAAACCTGTGATACCCTATACACAATTGGTTCAGCCCCAGAGAATTTTTCTCTACGACTTCTATCGAAACAGTAGCAATTCGACTAAACCCCAAGCTTCTGATTCAACGGCGGTTACTTCGAATAGAATTAGTAGAGAAGATTCTTTGGTCCAATTTACCTTGGATAAAAACCAATTGAATCTAAGTTTATTCAACAAAGAAACAAACTCCTATTCAACGAGAATGTTTAACATGGACTTAGGTAAGTATAAGTACAATTGGTATGAAGGTCAATTAACTCAAAAAAGAATTAGAAAACTAACTCTAAGTCCATACGTTTATGGTAAATATAGGGTCTTTAATCAAATGTTAGACATAGGGACAGGCCTTTCAATCAAGACTACTAATTTCAATTATAAACTCGGTATAAATGCTTTTCATTATCCGAAGTTCTTTTCGGGAATAAAAGCTGACTTAGAGTTTTCAGTAACATATAACTTTTGATTATGGCAAAGAAGATTAACATAGAAACTAACACATCTGCTCTCACAAGGGAAGAACTAGCAACACTTGCTAAGGTTAGTAATGATGTTTTTTACTTTAGCCTTTTCACTTATGTGATACACCCTATGAGGGGAAAGGTAAGATTTGAACTTTACCCATATCAAAAATCGGTTCTGTATAACTTCGTAAAAGAACGTTTCAATATTCTGCTTAAGTTCAGGCAGGCAGGTATTACGGAGCTTATATCTATGTACTGCCTATGGTTGGCAATGTATCATCCTAACAAGAAGATTAACATTATCTCAATCAAGGACACAACAGCAAAGAAGGTACTTAAGAAGATTAAGTTCATGTACAAAAACCTGCCATGGTATTTACAGACACCGATTATTAATGGACGTTCTGGAGAATATGGTTCTGCATCAATGATAGAGTTTGATAATGGCTCATTCATAGAATCTATCCCAACGTCTTCTGAAGCTGGTCGTTCGGAATCTCTATCCTTATTGGTAATTGATGAAGCAGCAGTAGTTAGATGGGCAGCCCAGATTTGGGCAGCCGCTTTTCCTACTCTTTCCACTGGTGGAGCTGCTATCATCAATTCCACTCCTTATGGAGTTGGTAACTTCTACCACTCAACTTGGGTTGATGCTATTGCAGGTGGAAACCCATTTAACCCACTACGATTGTATTGGCAAATGCACCCAGAACGAGATATTAATTGGTACAATGAAATGTCTTCTGCTTTGGGAACCAAAAGAACTGCACAAGAAATTGATGGTGACTTCTTATCATCTGGAAATACGGTCTTCGACTTAGCTGACATAAAAGCTATCGAAGACTGTCTTAGTGATTATCCGGTTATTAAGAAAAGATTCAATGGTCAATATCGGCAATTCTTAGAACCAGCACCAGATAAGGAATATTTCATTGGTGCTGACGTTTCAACTGGTAGGTCTTCTGACTACTCTGCATTTACTTGCATGGATAAACAAGGAGAAGAACAAGCAGTATTCAAAGGTAGACTTTCAGTAGATAAGTATGCAAGGTTACTTGGAGATACAGGGCATTTGTTTAACTTTGCTACCATTGCTCCAGAATCCAATGATGTTGGATTAGCAGTAACTTCTGCTCTTCAAACTGAAGGTTATCCTAAACTGTATTATTATCAGAAAATGCTTAAGAAGAAAGGTAAATCTAGACCTGAGGTAGATAAATCTCCAGGATGGTTAACTACACAAAAGAACCGTTCTGTTATTGTAGAGGGACTTGAACAGGATATTCGAGAAGATAATATTACTGTTAAAGACCCTTTCTTTGTTCAAGAAGCATATACCTTCATATATGATGGTTTAGGTAGGCCAGTTGCAATGGGTAAGCATAGAGCTAATAATTCTACAGTAGATGTAGACCTAGAGGGGGATGTATATGCAGATGACTCTATATTCGGTAAAGCAATCTGTAATCACATAAGAAAAGGAAAAACTAACGTAATAGTACAACCGAAATGAAAAAGCTCAATTTTAATTGGAGTTGGGGTAGAAAGAAAGACCCACCTCCTGAATCAAACAAGGAGCCAAGCAAGCCAAAAGCTGCTGCTATATCTCCTGGTAGAGTATCAGTAGATGAAGATAACTCTTTACTCAGTACTCTGAAAGGGATGACCGTAATGGTAGATCCTTCTTTTCGTGTTGAAGTAATCCCTTTGATTCGTGATTTATATAAGGTAAATCCGGATATGGGCATTGCTTTGCAGGATATGTTTAAGTTGGCAAACACAGGTCATACGGTAACATTCCCAAATAATTCAGATGCCGAAGCAGATAAGATGAGAAAACATCTTACCGAAGCTACAAAGAAATGGTCCAGGTATACTGCTGGTATAGACGGTCTAGTTAATAAGATGATTGTACAATGCCTTGTTAGTGGAGCTATATCTGTTGAAGGAGTTCCCAATGATAGGCTAGAAGGTTTAGATACAGTCTTATTCCTTAGACCAGAGAACATTGTTTTCAAAAGGGAGAACAATGGAGTATATTCTCCTTACCAGAGGAATAAGAATTACTTTGTTAAGCACCAAGATTATATCAAACTAAACCCAGAAACTTATGTGTATGCTGGTATGTTTAATGATACAGATGAACCTTATGGGATTCCTCCTTTTATGGCAGCATTGGATTCATTAAAAGGTCAACATGATATGAAGGTTAACTTCAAACACATAATGGAGATGGTTGGTATGGTAGGATTCTTGGAAGCTAAGATGACTAAACCAGACCAGAATCCTAATGAAAGCTTACAAGCTTACCAGAATCGTCTTGAACGTACACTAAAGGATTTGAAAAGAAATCTTCGTAATGGCATGAAGGACGGAATAGTAACGGGTTATATTGATGACCATGAGTTTAAACTCAATTCAACTACCAAGGAGCTTGGTAATATTGAGAAACCCTGGAACATGAATCAGCAATCAGTTGCAAATGGTTTGGGAGTTAATGGAAACCTTATTGGAGTTAGTTCAACAACGGGAGAGGGAGCAACGGGTATAATGCTGTCTAAATTAATCAGCCAGTTAAAAAATATCCAAATGCTTGTAACTTATGTATTGGATTTTCTTTATTCTCTAGAACTGCGTCTGGCAGGCTTTGATAATAAGGGAATAAAGATATCATGGGGAACTTCAACTATCTCTGATGAAGTTAAAGTTCAACAAGGTCTTCAGTATAAAATCCAAAACCTGGATTTATTATATAAGGCTGGTATCATTAGCCAAGACCAATATGCTTGGGCAATGGGTTATGATTCTCCTGATGAGAATGAACCAAGAGTTTCACTTGAGGACCAATTTGCTAAAGGCGGTAACTCAGACCCTCAAGAAGGAACTAAGAAGAAGCAAAGGCAAGATGATAAAAATCAATCTGCTCGTAGGTCAAGAGATAAAACTAATCCGGCTCCATCTCGTGGAGACCAAAATACAAAAGCAAGATGAGTAAATTTACTAAAAGAAACAAAGAGCATCTTGATTCAATGGTGATTGGCCAGGGTCATACCATTATGGCTGGGTATATCCCAGAAGCAGTTGGAGCCCAGGCTTTCTCAGAGAATTATTACAAATGGAAGACTCCGACACCGGATACCATTGCTCAATTTGGATTTTGGGGAGGAGATATAGATTATAATACCTATTATCCAAACCTTGATAAATCGGAACTTACTCCGAAGGACGAAGAGTTCATAGAACCAATGTTTAGGTTACTTTCTGAAACGATTGTATCCAAGAACTGGAATCCTACTGACTTTGGTCAGAATGGAGTACTTAAGGCTTCCATGAAACTGTTACTCGGGCAAACAGTAAATTGCGACCATGAAACAAATATTGGTAATGCAATTGGAGCTGTATCTCAAGTAATGTGGCAGGAGTCTTATAAGGATGGAAGCTTTACTATACCTGCAGGTATCAACGGTATTTTGAAGATTGATGGTAAAGCTAACCCAAGAATTGCTAGAGGTATTCTTATGGAACCTCCTTCAATTCATAGTAACTCGGTAACAGTACAGTTTAAGTGGGATAAATCACACCCAGGAATGGAAGATGGTGAATTCTATCAAAAACTTGGTACTTATGACTCTAAAGGTGAAATGGTTCGTAGAATAGTTACTGAGGTAGTTCGATATATGGAAACATCCCTGGTATCTCATGGAGCTGATTCATTTGCTCAAAAGATTGGTGAAGATGGTAAAATCATTAATCCAACCTTTGCAAAAAGAACCTGGTCTTCTTATGAGGAATATCGGGATGACAAGTCCAAACAGTACTTCTTTACTGACTACAAAACGGATTTCAACTCATTCCAAGAAAAGGACAATACTCCAGATTCTTTTAATGATAATGGTACCCAAGAAAATCATAATCCTAATAAAGAAAATATGAACAAAGAATTGCAAGAATTTTTAGAAAAGCTTTTCGGAGATAACATGTTATCTCTGGCAGAGGGCAAAGAAATGACTCAGGAAGAAGTTATTTCTTGTATTCAAAGCTTGGTATCATCCAAAAACAGTCTTCAGACAACGGTAGATAATCTTACTACAGAGAAATCTTCTCTTACAGAACAGATTACCAACCTGAATGCAGAAGTTGCAAACTTGAAGGAAATGGCAACTGTAGGAAAGAATCACATTGCTTCTCTCCGTGAAGATGCAGTTGCTACCTACAAGAAGTTGATGGGTGACAAAGCCGATGAAACTATTGTTACAATGTTGAATGCCGAAACTACTGGCATCGTTACTCTTATCTCCTTGACTAAGGATTATCAGAGTCGTCTGGAAGAAAAATTCCCAATGGTATGTGCAAGCTGTGGTTCTCACGATGTAAGCCGTGCTTCTTCTGTTGCAGAGAATGACAATGAGGATAAAACCAAGAAACTTGCAACTACTTCAAATGCAGAAGCCAAGTCTACTTCGGAAACCCTTGAAGACTTGTACAAGAAGAAATTCAAATAATAATCGATAAATATCACTGTTATGACTAAAATCGTAAACAAAGACCAGCCAATGACGCTGTTTGGGGAAAAGACTCCAAGAGCGGTGATTTACAAAAGTGAATCACACAAATTGCACCAAGCTTTCTGTGTAAAAGATGGTGAAACAATTTTGCAAGGTATGCCGGTAGCTCTTGGAGAAGACGGTTTAATTGAACCTTACACTAAAACTACTCAGGTATATATCGGAGTAGCAGTAACTGACAATGTAAATCCTGCTTACCAAGCACAGAACAAATTCCCAGTAGAGGTAACTGTTGCTGTAGAAGGTTACATGATTTGTAACTGGGTATCTAATGCTGCTGACTTAAAAGCAGGATATGTAGTTCCCTCTGGTGACTTGCTGAACAACAGATTTGTAAAAGCAAATCAGTCAACAGATGCTACACCTTTCATTGCCATCATACCTGCAGATGAGGCAAACGAGGTAATTCAAGTACTTATTAAATAAGAGAAGAAGAAACATGGAAAAAGTTGATATTTCAAAGTTGAAGAGAGAAGACTTCGCAAAAGAACTTCCTCAAATGGTACAGCAGTTGGATGCTTACCGTCAAGGTTCACAGAACAAGAAACCTGTGGACATCACATTAGGTGAACTTACCACTGGTAAATGGGGTATTACCCAAGATGAATTGTTCGAGAAGTTGGATATCAATCCGAAAATCGACACAATGGAAAACATCTTCACAATGCCTCAGCAAGATGTTCGTTGGATTGTTCCGGAAATCATTCGTTCTGCCATCACTCTTGGTATGCGCCAGGCTCCGTTCTATCCGGAGATTATTGCTTCTGACCAGTCAATCAGTGGTCTTAGCGCAATCATGCCGATGATTAACATGTCCGATGCTGCTCCTGCAAAGGTTAACGAAGCAGAAACTATCCCATTGGGAGATGTAAGCTTTGGACAGAAATCAGTAAGTCTCTTCAAAATTGGTAAGGGATTCAAACTTACTGATGAAGTTCGTAACTACGTTTCACTCGATGTATTGGCAATCTACCTTCGTGACTTCGGTGTTCAGCTCGGTTATGCAATGGATACTCTGGCAATGGATGTTGTTATCAATGGTAACAAACCTGATGGTTCAGAATCTGCTCCGGTTATCGGTGTATACGAAACTACGAATGGTATAACTTACAAAGATTTGCTGCATATCTGGGTAAGAGCTGCTCGTATGGGACGTAACTTTACTACTATGATTGGTGGTGAAGACCAGGCAATCGAAATGCTGAACTTGCCGGAATTCAAGGAACGTCATTCTGGTACAACTGAAGCTACATTGAATGTGAAGTCTCCGGTACCTAAGAATGCTAACTTCTACATTCACCCGGGTACACCTGACCAAGGTTTGCTGTTGATTGATACAACTGCTGCTTTGATTAAACTGACTGCAAAACAGTTGATGCTTGAATCAGAAAGAATCGTATCAAATCAGACTCAGGCAATCTATGCTACTCTGACTACAGGCTTCTCTAAGATGTATCAGGATGCTGCATTGATTCTGTCTGCAGAGAAGAAGTTCTCAGAATTTGGATTCCCCGAATTTATGAACATTGACCCGTATCTCTTGGTTAACCTTGAGTAATACTACACCTGGTTTATTTTACAAATAATTCCATTTCTCAATGGGGTAGGTTTTGCGAGGACCTACCCCTAATTTTAAACATCTAAAACTTAGTAAAATTATGGATAAATATAAAGTAACTGTAGGTGCTAAAGCTTACAGCTTCCATGACCAATCTACAGGTATTACAATTTGTAGAGGAGAAGAAAAAGAATTGAGTGCTCGACAGTACAGAACTAAAAAGATTCAGATGGCTTTGAATTCAGGTCACCTGCGTTTGGTTCTTGATAAGAAAGCTGTCGACAAATACTCCAATGATGACATCGATAAGTTGGAAAAGAAACTGAATGCTCAGTTCGAAAAAGGTATGGAAATCAAAAAGATTGCCAAAGCCTATACTCTCGAAGAAGCAACCCTTATCGCTGCTCGTCACGAAATTGTTGCCGACAAAGGTGATACAGTTGAAACTCTGATTCAGGTTCTGTTGGAAGAGTTCGAAGAATCTAAAAAATAAGATACCATGGACAATCTAGACTTTGTAGCTATTGCGAATGGTCTGGAAGTTTCATTTAGAGTATTAACCAAAGTCCCAGCCAAGGCCATTTTTGACTGGGACTTTGGTGATGATAAGGGGTCCGTTTATGATGTTAAACAACCTACTTATACTTATGAAAAGTCCGGATTCTATACAGTAGCGTTGAACATAACGAACTCCGAAGGACTTAACTTAAATGCAACTAAAACCATAATTGTAAATACCGAGTCCAAAACTACATTAACTGATAGTATATATAACCTAATCAATTATTACATTCCTTCAGAAATCTCAGATGGTATGTCATCAGAAGAGAAAGCAATGTACATAACTAAATGGCAGTTATATATCCAACCGCTAGTAAATCATATTATCCCACTGGATAAATATAATGATGAGTTAATGTATGAAGCTCTAGAAAACCAATTAATTATGGAATTGGCAGCATGGGATTATCTCAATGTTAAGCTCCTTAATTTATTAACAAGTACAGGAGAATACCTAAGTCAACTTACTTCAACCAAAGAACAAGTTGGTGATGGTTCTTCTAAACCGGAACAAGCTCGAGGTGATAGAATCAAACAAATCACAACTGGGCCTACTGAAGTACAGTACTATGATACACTTGCCGATGCAACATCTTCCCTATGGAAAACATTTTCTCAAGCAATGCAACCTGGTGGTATCATAGACGAGTTAAGAAAAAACCTTTGTATGTTAGCTGGACGATTGGAAATCTACTTACCATTCTGTGACCAAGCAAGTCATGTAGTAGTTCCAAGAGTAGTAGACAGAAGAAGACCTGGATTAATAGATGGGCCAAACCCCAGCTCTCCAGTAAAACGTAATGGTAGAACCTTAATTAGAAAATGATGACCAAGACTCCTCATAGATTGGTTAAGAACCGGTCTTGGGATAGATACAAGAAGATTATAAATGATTTCTTGGATATAGATGCTGGTAGGCAAACTATAACTTGGGCAAAGAATGTAAATCAACTCCTAAGTCATGGAGAAGATGAAATCCCTAAATATTATAATATACCAATCGAGGCATTATGTTATTACAATGCCTTCAGAAACTGGCCCATTAATAAGGCAACAGTAACTGGAGAACTCGATGATGAGAATTTATCAATACTGGTTACTAAATCATATATAGAACAACTGGGATATTTAACTCCAGAAGGCTATTGGGATTTTAACTGGTCTGAAGATAGATTTGTAATTAATGGTATCACTTATAAACCTTCGGGAGATACACAAGTTGCCCAAGCCAAGGATGAAGCATTAGTCTTCATGGTTATCCTAAAAAGGGACCGAGATACCAAAATACAATTCGTAGAATAAAATTGAAAAGTATATGGCAAAGATGTTAATGTTACGATGGAAACCAATTAATACTGGGAACGGTATTTGGTTTGACAGTAACCTGATTGTCTTGAACGGTACATCTGGAGTACATATTGAAAGTAAGAAAAGTAATTTAGACGTTACTACATTCCAGTCTATGACCGGAGGTAAGTTCGTTACTTGCTTTCAAGATTACTTTGGAGAAGTTTGGGATAAGATAATACCTCATCCAGGTATTGGCCAGGTGATAAAATTCCGTATCAATCAACTTCCCGATTATGCAATAATCAGGGGTGATATTGAAGACGGAGGAGATACAGATCTAGAACATCCAGATATTCCAATGAATGCCTTCTGTGGAAAAGAAGGAGAACCATTCAGGGATAAGAATTCTGACTTCTTCTGTGGTAAGCAAGTAATCAATCCTTAAAATAATAATGATATGTACGTAAGTAAATATTACACAAATGAAGAAATTGACCAAAGACTTTTACAGGGTTATTTCGATGACTTCGTAAAGGCTGGGTTTGCCGGAACTATTAATGAGTTCTGGGCATTCGTTCTTTCTATTGCCAATAAGGTAGATAAGAGAGAAGGATACGACTTATCTAAAAATGACTTCACAGATAAACTCAAAGAGAAACTGGAAGGCATTGAAGAAAGAGCAAACTACATCACTAAGCTTTCTCAGTTGGAGAATGATACTAAGTTCCAAACTGAAGAACAGGTAAGACAAGCTATCAGTGATTTGATTGATGGTGCCGATGATGCACTTGATACATTAAAGGAATTGGCAGAAGCATTGGGAAATGACCCCAACTTTGCTACTACAATTACTAACAAATTAACGGATTTACGTAATGCACTGACAGATGAAGTTAACCGAGCTAAGGAGGAGGAAGGGAAACTGAGTACCCAAATTAGTGAGGTTAACTCTAATTTCATTAAGGCAGTGGATTTACTTAATGATAAAATCGACACTGCAGTTACTAACCTTATCAATAAGATAGATAAGATAGAAGCAAAAGTCGATAAGAATACTGCTGACATTGCAGACCTCAGAAATGAAACTACTGGTTCATTGGCAGAAGCTAAGGCCTATGCTAAAGACTTGGTAGATAAAGAAGCTGAGCTTCGTAAAACGGCTGACGATGCTTTATCAGAAAGTATTCACCAACTGAATACATTGCATATCAATGATAAGGCAGAGCTCAAACAAGACATTGCTGCAGAAGCCCAATTGAGAGCAAATGCAGATGCAAACATTCAGTTGAAACTCACTGAAGAAATCACTAATCGTCAAACTGGTGATGCTGCCTTAGAAAGTAAACTTTCTGATGAGGTAGTAAATCGTAAAGCTGCTGATGAAACTCTTCAGAATTCAATTACCAAAGAGGTAGCTGACCGTACCAATGCAGATAATACCCTCCAGGTAAACATTGATAAAGAGGCTCAAGCTCGGGAATCTGCAGACCAGGTTCTTCAGACTAATATTAATTCTGAAGCTGCAACTCGTACTGCTCAGGACCAAATCCTTGACCAGAAGATAACTGCCCTAAGTGAAAAGACTGATGGTGATAAGTCCGATGTACTTGCTGCAATTGAAGCAGAGAAGGAAGCTCGTATTGCTGCAGATGCTGACCTTAATTCCAAGAAGGTAGATAAAAGAGAAGGTTATTCTTTAACTAAGAATGACTTTACAGATCTCTTGCTTGCCAAACTGAATGGAATCGAGGAACATGCTAATTACATTACCTTGGTATCACAATTGGCAAATGATGCCGGTTATCAGACTGAAGCAGAAGTAAAAGCTGCAATTCAGAAAATCATTGGTTCTGCACCGGAAGTACTCGATACTCTGGAAGAGATTGCTAGGGCATTAGGTGATGACCCCAATTTTGCTTCAACTATCACCAAGAAGTTGGCAGCAATTACAGAAAAGGTAAACCAAGAGATTGAAGACCGGAAAGCTGCTGATGTAGCCCTCCAGGCAAATATAACTGATGAAGAAACCGCAAGAATTGAAGCAGATGCTGCTCTTAAGGAAGAACTTAAAGAGTATGTAGATAACTCGGCTGCTACTGGAGATACTGCTCTTCAAGTAGTTAAAGATAACCTGGCAAAAGAAATCCAAGACCGTAAAGATGCTGATGCTATCTTGCAGGCAAATATCGACAAAGAAACTGTTGATAGAAAGGAAGCAGATAAAACCCATACCGATAACATTGCTGCTCTTACTCAGAGAGTTTCGGATTTGGCTTTATCAATGCAGGATGCTATCAATACAGTTAAGAACGAATTGACTGCTCAGGTAAATGCTAATACCACGGCTATTGCTACTAACCAAGCAAATATCACAAAGAACTCTGAGGCAATCACTGCCATGAATAAAACCATTGCCGATAACTACAAAGAAGTTAAGGATATGGTTAATGAGGAAATTGTAGACCGTACTAATGGCGATAGTAATCTGAGTTCTCGTATTGATACTACCAATATTGCTTTGGGTACAGAAACGGCAGAACGCAAGGCTGCAGACCAAATCCTTCAAGTAAATCTAGATAAAGAAGTCGGAGACCGTAAGTCTGCAGATACTGCACTTGAAACTAAGATTGAAAGTCAGATATCTAACTTAAGCCAACAGACTTCATCCGAGATTACTCGAGTAGAAGGTGAGGTTACTCAAGAAGTTAAGGACCGGGAAGCAGCAGATAAAACTTTAAGTGACCGAATTGATTCTTTGGAGACTGGTTCTACTGCAGGTTTAAATGAAGTCAAAGCAAAGGTAGAAGCTAATACCGTAGCAATTAATACTGAGAAAGACCGAGCAACCGCTAGAGAGAATGCTATACAGGCCAATTTGGATACTGCAATAGCAAATCATAAAGACGAAGTAAATGGTTTAACTAAGGATATTTCCGATGAAGCCAATACCCGTTTAGCAGGAGATACAGCTCTTCAGGTAAATATTGATAAAGAGGTTGCTGACCGTAAGAATGCCGATACCCTATTAGATAATAAGATTGCCCAGGAAATCTCAGACCGTACAACTGCTATCCAGGGTCTTGAATCTAAGAAGGTAGATAAAGTAGATGGTAAGGTACTTTCTTCAAACGACTTTACCGATGTTCTTCTGAATAAACTTAATGGAATCGAGGAACATGCAAATTACATAACTAAAGTTTCTGAACTTCTGAATGATTCAGGATTCCAAACTGAAGCTGAGGTAGAGGCAGCAATTCAGAAAATCATTGGCTCTGCTCCTGGTGTACTCGATACTCTGGAAGAGATTGCTAGGGCATTAGGTGATGACCCCAACTTCGCAACAACCATGACTCAGAAGTTAAATGAGTTAACTACGAAGATTGAGACAGAAACTGAAAAACGAGTTGAAGGTGATGCTGCTTTAGATGCCAAGCTTACTACTCTAAGTACTACTCTGACCAAGACAGTAGAAGACTTAAGAACCTATGTTACTGAAACTCGTACTGAATTGTTGGCAAGAGCAAATAACCAAGATGCTCTTATTACTCAGAATGCTGCCAATATCCAAAGAAACTTGGAATTGATTCAAGGTATTCAGAATAATATTTCTGGTTCTTACCTGGAAGTTAAGGCTTTACTTGAAACCGAGATTGCTGCTCGTAAGGCAGAAGACATTCGGTTAGAAGGTAAGATTGACCAGAATACCGCAGACTTGGGAACTGAAAGGGAAGAAAGAAAGGCTGCTGATAAGGTTCTTCAAGATGCTTTGGATGCAGAAGAAGCTGCAAGAACTGCTGCTGATACTGCCCTGGGAGTTCGTATTGATACCGAGATTGCAGAAAGAAAAGCTGCAGATACTACTTTGCAGGATAATATCGATGCCGAGAAGTATGCAAGAACTCAAGAAGATACTCGTCTGAATGCTCGTATCGATAACGAAGAAGATGCAAGGGAAGCTGCAGATACTACTTTGCAGGATAATATCGATGCTACCAATGCTCATACTATCAATACTCACAGATTGGATTCAAATCCAGTATTGAATGGTACCGACATTAAGTTGGATGGCTATGAAAAGAATGCAGGTACTACTCCTACAGACTTGGATGTAAAGGTAACAGATACTGCTTCAGCCGCATTCGGTAAAGTACAGAAACGTATCGAAGTAGATAAGGCAGATGCCGATGATAAGATTACTAAGGTAAAAACTGCAGTGGGTCTTACAGAGGCCTTGGCATTGCCTTCTCTGGAAGATACTAATTACCTTTCAGAATCCTCAAACATTGTAGATGGCATGAAGGAATTGGATAAGCAAATTGCCGACGGTAGACATGATGAGGTTTGGGAAGTATTATATACTCAGTTTACCCAAATCTCTGGCTTTTCGGTAAGTCCTACAATTATTGAGAAAGGAGTTGATGCAGATATTACTATTCGTGGTAATAACCTATTCAACAGTAAACCGCTTGTTCCAGAAACTTTATCAGTTAAAAGAGGAACTACTGTTATAAACAGTACACCAATTGCTAGCTTAAATATTAAGGATACCCTTAATACTGAGGATGACCGTACTACTTATACTTTAAGTATTACAAGCAAGGGTGTAACTAAAACAGCAACTGCTAACGTAAATGCTTACTATCCTATGTACTTTGGACATTCTGCTAAGGCAGCATTAACCGGTGAAGATGTTTTGGGTCTTACCAAACAGGCAATAAAGAGTTCTCCTAACGGAACTTATAACATGACGGGAATTGCTGAAGGAGAATATGTATGGTTATGCGTACCTTCTAACTTCAGTATAACTAAGGTAACTTCTTCTGGATTTGGAGTTCCTATGGCTGCTGCAGCTACAGTAACTGTAGAAGGTAAAGGTTCATACAAATGCTACCGTACTGAAGGAGCTTTAAAAGCTGGTAATTTCAATTTTGTAATCGGATAAAAACTTATAACTATGGCAGAAATTCCTATATATGGTACTTTGGTAAATGCTACCACAGACCCTAAGATTGTAAATACTGACCAAGCTTGGGATAAAGAGCTTGGGAAGTATCAATCTGAAATCAATAAAGAAAGAGTTGAGGGCAATGATTCTCTGAAAACTCAGCTGGACACATTGAGCTCAAAAGTAGATAAAGAGATAACCGATAGAGGTTCAGCTGATACTGCATTGGGTGCAAAGATTGATAAAGAAATCCAAGACCGTAAAGATGCTGATACTGCATTGAAAACTGAACTAACTGATAGTATTCAGGAAGTTCGGGATGACCTTGATACTTTTAAGGCAACCAAGGGTCAGGCCAATGGTCTAGCTTCTTTGGGTTCAGACGGTAAGGTACCCGCAGCTCAATTACCTTCTTATGTAGATGACGTAATTGATGTATATGCAACCTACGATGTATCACCAACTAACCAGATATCTAATATCAAATTGTATTCTGATGCTGCTCATGCTAATCCAGTAACTGGAGAAGCTGGTAAATCTTACAATGATATAACTGAAGGACATCCAGGATATCAATTCCGTTGGTCAGGTACTACTTGGGTACCAATTACTTCTGGAGGTTTAATCATTGGTGAGATATCTGGTACTGCTTATGATGGAGCTAAAGGTAAAACTACTACTGATGTAGTAAAATCATTACCAAATACCCTAGTTAATGGTGTAAGAATAACTCCTGAAGCAGGTCGAGTTAATCTAATATTAATCAATGGGCATAGAGCTGATTCAGATTCTATTTATTCCAATGGCCCAAATATTAATAATTATATCCAACCTGCAACTGCAACTCAAGCCGGTGTTATGTCTGCTGCAGATAAGGTTAAGTTGGATACTACATTACCGAAACAGATATCTGATGAGACTACTGCAAGGGTAGCTGCTATTAATGATTTGCAAGGAGAGCTGGCTGATAATATTGCTCAAGAAGTAGTAGATAGAAATACTGCAATAGCTGCGGCTAAAACTGAGCTTACTACTGTTATCAATAAAGAGGTATCTGATAGAAAAGCTGCAGATACTCAGGTAAGAACCGACCTTGAAGCTGCAGTTGAATTGGTTGCTGAAGGATTAAGAGGTGCTGATACTACTCTTCAGAATAATATCACTAAGGAAGTCAATGACCGAAAAGGTGAGATTACCCGAATAGAAGGATTAATTTCAGATGAAGCTGCAACAAGAGCTCAAGCAGATACTACTGTGAATGCTAAAGTAAATTCCCATATTGGTAATAAATCTAATCCTCATGGAGTAACTAAAGCTCAAGTGGGATTGGGTAATGTTAACAATACATCAGATGCAGATAAACCAGTATCTACTGCTCAAGCTACGGCTATTGCAGATGCCAAGGCTGCAGGTACCAACGCTCAAACCAATCTTACTACTCACATGCAAAATAAGAGTAACCCTCATGGAGTAACAAGAGACCAATTGGGATTGGGTACTACTGCTGAGATTATCTTTAAGAAGGTATCTGCTCCTTCCGGTTTATGGAAAGAATCTGACGAAAGACTTAAGACTTTCATTAAACCTTTGGAACACACTCTCGATGAAATCTGCTCTATACCTACGGATTCATTTATGATTCGTGGTAATCACGATATAGGTACAATTGCTCAGACAATCGAAAAATATTTCCCAGAATTAGTTTCTGAGAATACGGTTAAATCTGAAACAGTTCCTAATCCTGAAGCCTTCGAAAAGGTAGAAAAGGATGGAGAAACCTATATCCTGGTTAAAGAGGTAGATTATTCTAAGATGTCAGTATTGGCAATCGAAGGTATCAAACTTCTGAAAGCCGAGATTGATGAATTAAGAGAAAAACTTTTGTTCACAAACTTAGATTAATATGGGTGAGATAGCAACATGGAGTGCTGTCAAAACTAAAGTAGGCCTTGGTAAGGATTCAAATGAATGCCCTACCAAGGCTGAATTGTTGGCACTCTCTCCTACAGGAACGGGAGAAAATTACGTTGGCTTGGAAATATCCAATGCTAGTTCCTATGGAAACAATGAAACCGTACAGCTCAGCGATATTCATAAGGTAACTTATAAGTATACATTTACTGTAGATAGAACTACTTTAAGTTTTCCTGCTAGTGGAGGAGCTCCTTCTCCAAATCTATGGTTTGGTTTAGTTTCTAGAAAACAGAAATATGTAGATGGAGTAATATCTGGTAGTTATACTGAAGTAGGTTCTACACAGACGGCTTATCCTGATTGGGCATCTTATAATCAAACTGTACCTCAATATGAAGCTAAAGAAAATACTGGATTAGTTGAAAGGTCAGCTAATATGACCTTTACTCAGAATGAATCGGGTAAACAGATAACAGTTCAATTTACTCAAGCTGCAGCAACTTCTACTTGGGCTTATACTTTTACTTTGACTAAGGCTAGCAGTAATTCTATTGGGGCTTTGGGAGGTAAAGTAACTTTTGAGATAGATTCTTACAAGCAAGAGATAAGGAATGGCCATAATTATGGTAGTCAAATTCCAGTTAGTTATAAACGAACCGATGACCCAGATTCTTCTGAGATTTTGGAGATGACCATCCCAGAAAATAAAACTGAATCTTCAAGAGGTTTTAATTATATCTGGACACAGGACGAATCTAATAAAAAACAGAACTATACTGTAACTCAAGCTGCTGGTGTAAAAACTTATGGTACACCAACAGTATATCTGGGAAACATTGCAGATATCCCTGCATCAGGAGGAACTGCAGCTACACCTACTTATACCTATTCTCAACTTTGGGGATGGAATGGTAAAACCAATGATGGTGGTACTATAAGTTCTGGAGCTTCAGTAGTATGGTCCGAAAATATCTCAGGTTCTAATCTTGGCACGACTGTAAAGGCAAGAACTAAATTGGGAAGCCGTACATTAACCGTTACTCTTAATGGTAAATCTGGTAGTGCCTCAATCGATATATACCAGGCAGAGAATAAAATTACTAATACAACTCAGGGTGCATGGGAAGTTTCCATTTCTGCAAACCCAAGTACCTTTACCGAACAAGGTGGTACATCACAAATCTCTGCAAGTGCAAGGGCACCAAGAACTAATCATTGGTCTTCAGGTGCAACTAATGCAGCATCAGATGCTATTGGTACTCCTACACTTAGTATACCTACGGCTAGTATAGGATTTAGTTTATCTGGTACTACTTTGACCGTTGCAGAAAACACAACTGCAAATCAAAGGAGTGTAGTAGTAAGGGCAACTATGGATACCGTCTATAAAGAAGTTACGGTAACTCAAAGTGCATATTTGGTAGAATGGGAATATACATTTACTGCTTCTCCAACTACTTTAAGCTTTGATGCTTTGGGTACTGCTAAGTCTATTACTATTACTAGTTATCGTGAAAAGTATATTAATGGTTCTTTGGTAGAGGGTTCTAGAGAAAATGTAAGTTATATACATGCAACAAGTACTGAACATATTGGAACTGTACTAGGAACAAGTATTAGTATGCAAGAGAACCAAACTACTTCTACAAGGAGTGGCCAAGTATCATACGAACAGAATGGTTCTAATAAAGTGATTCGTATCACTTGTAATCAGGCTGCAGGTACAATATCTACTCGAGATGTATTAGAGGTAGTAGATAATTTTGGTGATTCACCTGCTGTAGGAGGAAGTATTTTTGGTTTGGTTAAGTCGGGATATTATGATGTAATTAATGGTAAGGATTCTACTTGGCATAATGTTACACCAACTCTAAAATCCAAATCTTCATACATTACCCATGTAGAAATTACCAAAGCTTCTGGAGATGGTTATAATATAGGAATTACTCTGTCTGAAAATACTTCTAAATCTTCTCGTAGAGCAAGTCTTACTTTAACCTATGGTAGCAAGGAATTAGATATGGCAACTACTCAAGCAGGTGCTAGTGTTAGTTATAATTATTACTTTGGAGTAACTACGGACTTTCCCTCTGTAGCTGCTGCAGGAGCAACTCCTAAAGCAGTAATTAAATCCAGAAGACATAAGGTTGTAAATGGTGTAGAAGAGTCTTCCTATAGTTTGGTAGAAACTTCAGTAATAAGTAAACCTAATTGGACTGGTACTTTATCTGCTAAGGTATCAAGTACTAGTGGTTCAGGAGCAGATTATGATGTTACTATACCCGTATATGAAAATACTGAAGCTAGTATACGAAGAGGTACTGTAGTATTACAACAGGGAGGTTCTGGTAAACAGCTTACTTTGAACCTTAATCAATTAGCTGCAAGTATTACTACTAGGGATTATATCAATTATGTAGAACCAATTCCAGATGGAATGTTTTCGGCTTTAGCTCAGAGTATAACTGTTACACTTCAATCTTATAGGGAAACCTTAATCAATGGTAAAGTAACGAGTAAAGTTGCTGTTCAACCTGATTTTGATTTGGATTCTACCGTTACCGATTGGGCTTCTGTAGATTTAATTGGTGGTAATCCTACCAATTATGAATATGATTTTAAGGTTTCTGTAAAAGAAAATACTACTAATCAAACTCGGTCTGGTAGTGTAATGTTTTATAATGGTACTGCTGAAGTAGAAAATGGTTGGGCATTTACCCAAGATGCTGCAACAATCTCTACACGGTATGAAATATCTTGGACTGCAAACTATAGTAATGGTAGAGTAGAAGAAAACGTAACAGAAGTTGAATTAGAAGGTACTACGGGTATGGAAAATTCTGTAAGGATGGATTTACACATACTAGAATATACTTCTATCAATGGAGTAGAGGGTACTCCTACTTCTTGGGATTCTAGAGCCATAGCTGAAAACAACTCGGCAATACCTTCACCCAGTGGTCAGGTATCTGCTACTCTACAATCGGATTCTGAAAATGCTTTTATAGGTATTACTAATTCTGTACAGAACTTAGCCGAATACCCTCGTACTTATACCATAACTTTATATAACCCTAAAGTTGTAATTAATGATAAAGAGGTAGGGACAGTACCCACTATTACCCTAATAGTAAACCCCATACCATATACTAGAGTTTTTGAATTCGGTTGGAAACAAGAAGGAAGTACCATTACTAATATTACTCTAGATGGTGATATCTATGGTAGTAGTGCAGGTAGTAGGGATATTATATCTTATGCTAGCTTACGAAGAGATGGTGTAGAGTTTGCTAAGAAATATATTAAGCCTACGTTCATACCACCTTCTGAAGATTGGTTGCAAGTTATTGATAACGGACAGAACTCAGATAACTCCTATAATTGGGCTTTTAAAGCATTAACCAATAACAAAGGAGATTCTGCAAGAAACCAGCAAGTTAGGTTTGAACAGCCTGGTAACGGTAATCAAGCTTTATATGCCTATGTTAGCCAAGACCCAGGGGCAACTGAACTAAATTGTGAATTAGGTAATTACTACTCTTATGGAGCTTCTGATATAGTAAATATTGGATTTGGTTGGAGTAGTAAAGATGGAAGAGATACTACTGGTAGTGGTGGTATGAATACTCCCGGAGGATATTTAGGAGCTAGAGTATCTTTACCGGCAGAGAATGACTCCATTGATATGTATGCAGTAGGTTTACCTACTTATGGTAAACCTCTAAAAATTAAACTTTCTAATATTAGAAAAGTAAAAAAATTTAGTTATGATAATAACCAGTATACAGGTCTTTCAGTAGGTTATTCTCAACAAGATTATAAGTTAGGTATAGTAATGGGTGTTGGTATGGAAAGTTATTTTCAATTAACTCCAAGTATCCTTAGTGAGTCTGGCGAATACGGTGGAGGAATACAAATCCAAGTAACTTTAAAACAAACTTATGGGGGTTACAGTGGAGATTCTATTGCCGATATTACCTTAACACCTAAGGATTCAAATCTTCCAACTCTATATCTTAACATAGCCTGGGGAAATCCATAGGAGTCTATAGAAAGTTTAAAGATACGATACTATGGCATTATTAATGTATACGGCCATATACGAATAACTTTAAAAATTAACTCTATGTTTAACAACTTAAAACTCAAAAATTATGGGAGTAGAAGTTAAATCTGGTGGTGAGGGCGTAATCGTCGCTGACCGCGGTTGTAATGATGGTGCTGTTGTAATGGACGCAATTCAGGCTGGGGCTCCGGTTGGGGTGCAGTCGGTGGTGCATTGGTAGGTGGTGGCTTTGGTGCTGCTGCGAAACTAAAGGTTTGATTAAAGAAGTGAAGTCCGAATTGGCTCTTCAACTTGAACGTTGCTGCTGTGACCTCAAGAATGGCCAACAGGAAATCAAGTGTCTTATCGAGAACACTGCTAAAGACCAGGAAATTGCTCGTCTCAACCAAGTAGTAGATGCTCAGAGAGACCAGAACATTATCCAGTCAGTAGTTGCAGCTCTTAAGACTACATCCACAACCCCGGCTTAATAATGACCGTCGTCATTACGTAAGCCAGATTAGGAAGGAGTGCATCTTACATAGGTGTACTCCTTTTTTCGTTTATACCCACCTAAAAATAAAACGATATGGAAAGTGAAGAGATTAAGAAAGAACCAACTAATAGAAATCAACTAAAAGATTTCACTATTCAACTTACATTGCCTGCTCCCAATGCAGAGATAGCAAAGGAAGTAGCAAACAAAGCACAGTCACTCATTGACCAATTCGGATACTATCAATTCTTAAACCTGGTAGACTTTATGCAAAGGAATCCAGGTGCAGTATCATTTGGTTTAAACTTAATTAATAAAAGATGAACATGGAAGATTTGATTTTTTCTAAATTGCAGAAAGGTGATACCATATACACCTTAGAGAGAGACAGACGTTCTGGGTATCCAATCTTTGATACCGCTAAAGTATTAAAAGTTGGTGAAAGTAAACCAAGAGCCACTGGCCCAGATGGAAGCTTTGCCGCAAATACAGAAATCTCTATTCAAGATTCTGTATCTGCTGTTACTATATACCTTCCCACAGATTTAGCAGAGGGTATTTATAATAATGTTTATTACACTACCGACTTACGCAATATCGTAAACGAAGTAAATATCCAAAGAACTAATGCCGTAAATATTCTCAATAACCGAGATAAATATGAGGCAATAGTTACTGAATGCGATAACATATATCATACCATTGAAGGTATGTTAACTCCTCAACAACAACCAGCTCCAGCTTATAAGCAAGAAGAATTTGAAGCTTTTAAAACTGAGGTAGCAGAGAAGTTATCCATGCAACAAGATATTCTTATGAAGATTGCCAGTGAGTTGGGATTAAATAAAAATAACAATGCCAAGCAAAAAGGTTAACATAAACCTCTCGAATAATCTATGTGATATTCAGATTTATGTAGACCCCGTTAAACAACGTCAGGCTGAGAGGTTGATTGCTAAAACTCCCAGTATTATGAAACTCGGTTATGAGTTAGGTACTAGAAAGTTTGGTAATCAACTTCTCCGTATAGTAAGACGTAGTTTAAATAATGGTCTACCTCCACCGGGTTCCAAAGTTTCTTGGCCTCCTCATGCTACTGCTACACTTAAGAAGTATGGAGCACATACCCTATTAAATCTTACTGGTCAATATGCAAGGTCAGTTACTATGGTAACCCAGAAAGACAGAACCTTTGTTGGTCTTCCTCCAGGATTAAGGAAGATAACATACTCTGGTAGAACTTCTCGAAAAACTCTTAATCAAATTGCTATCATGTTGGAATACGGTAGTAGAGATGGTAATCTTCCACCTCGTCCTTTATGGAAACCTGCTTTTGAGGCAGCCGGTGGAAACGTAGTTTTAGAGAAAGAGATACGAAATCAATTAAGAAAAGAACTTAGAAAATATACAAAGTAATGGCAGATTTTGAAGCAGATAAAACCTCTGGTACTGGTCCTGCACTTGTAATGGTACATCCGTTAAAAGTGAATGATACAGAAGCAGATAAAAAAGCCATCCTTACCATTACAGTTAATGGAGTACCTAAGACTGTAAACCTTATTCAAAAGAAAGGCAGCCTTAACTACGAATACAAATTAGAGGTAGATAAGGAAGCCATCAACCTATTGGGTAAGGGTGGCTCTGATACTTTGGCAATCACTTCTCAACGTAGGGAAATGATTAATGGTACACCCCAAGGAGATTGGGAAAATGTAGAGGTTACGGCAGAATTCTTAGAGGAACCACCCTTTACTGCTGGACTAAGATTTATGGACAATGAAGAAAAGACTCTAGAGGTATCCATTACTTCTAAGAATCACACAGAACAACTTCTTAGCGGAACTATAACTATCAAGCAAGTTGGTGGTCTAACTAAAACTGTAACTGTAACTCAAGCTGCTGGAGAAGTATCATATAAATACTGGGTAGAACCTGCTGCAGTTAATTTAGGTATACCAAAAGACCAAATCTTAAATGCTTACGAAACTTCAGCAGGATTTAGTATTACTGGGCATAGAAGTAAACTCATAGAAGGAAAACAAGTATCACAAGAGGTAATGGCTTTTAAAATACCTACTATATCTCAAACTCAACAAGCTGCAGATATTAACTCAGGTACTAAACTATACTATTGGATTACCGACTACGGTAATATAGCTAATTCAGCACAGGCTACTTTCTCAGCAACTGCCCGAGGAAGAAAAGATGCAGGAGCTATGTTTGGTAGTACTTCAGGAGGTTGGGAATGTATATTTACTGATGGTGGTACATACCAGTTTAATGTAATATTAATACCTCAATTAGTATAATATGGTAAATACAGAAGAAATCGTAGAAAGAACCTTTTATATTTGCCTATTACAAACAGCACTTAAGAAAGGTTTAACTCTTAACCCTGAAGACTACTTACCATTATCACAAGAGAATGAAAAAAGGTTTCAAGCAGATAAGGATGCTATGCCTAAATTCATTCCCATATTTGGTATCGGTAATAATCAGGTTAAGGGTGCAAAGACATGCCCTAGAATTACCATTGAATTGCAAGGGTTCTATAATGGTGATATAGGTGTTAACAAATATATCATTGGTGATAAGCTAGAGGGTGGGAATTACCAAGCATCTGAATTTCCCTATGAAACGAAAGATATAACTCTAGACATTCACCTGGTATCTAATACTCAAGCCGATATGAGGTTACTTCATAATATTATGTATGAAGCATTACCTTCTCGAGGATACGTAAGACCTTATTATAATAACTTAGAAGAATGGGAAGATGGTCGGGTAGCACCAACAGGAAACCTATTTATCGAAATAGGTAATTACTATGACCACCCAGATGAGAGTCATGGTCTACTTGAAAAAGTATATCAGTATACTTGTAAGGATGGTATATTACCTGAGAAGCTTGCTGAAGAGGGTGAACTTGTACCAATTCAAGACATCTCAGTATTGATTGGACTAACCGAAAAGCCAGAATCCGATTTACTTAACCTTAACGTAAAATAGCTCAATACTAGAGGGTATTAAATAAATGAGTAATTAACTTAATTAGTATAAATATGCCTAATTCACCATCTGTAAATTTCGAGTTTAAGAACGAGAACGTTCTTCAAACTACTCCTATGTTAGGAGTTTCATGTGTATTGGCTAGAACTACTAAAGGTCCGTATGATGACCCATCAGAACTTATCCAATCTTTCTCTCAATTCCAAAGAGTCTTTGGTTCTGAGATAGTACCAGATGGTTCTGTATCAAACATCGAAAAGGCTTTCAATGGTGGTTCTAAGCTTCGTATTATTCGTGTACTTGGTAAGGGTGCAACCAAAGGTGTAGTATCTGCTGCAACAAGAGCTAAAGCTGCATCTGCTCCTAAGGCTGCTGAAGACGGTTCTCCGGTAGTAGCTTCTGCAACTCCAGAGGAACCCACGGCTTCTACTCTTTTCAAGTTTACTTCTGGTTCAGTTGCTGTTGGCTTTGGTTTGGTAACTAAAGGATATGGAGACCCAGTTGGTAGTGCTGAAACTTTCTCTGTGAATATTTACAAACAGGCTAACACGGTTTACTATCAAGTAATTAGTGCTAATGGCCAGGTACTTGAACAAGGTCCAGTAGTAACCTACAAAACTGCAGATGATAACAATGATACTTCTGTAGATTACCTTGCTCTGAGTGCATTTGCAAAGAACTCAGAATATATCGTTCCGGTATTAACTGAAAAGACAGAGAACATCAAATCTTGGAACAACTTCATCAAATGGTTAACTGATGATGTAGATGGGACAAGAAACCCAATTGATATTAAACTCAATGGTGCTGCTATCACTGCCGATGGAGTAAAATTGAATGGTACAATTGGTAGTGCCGGTAGTACTCCTACGGCAGACGAATGGATTGCTTCTCTGGAATTCGTTAAGGATTATGTAGATGTATATCAAATCTTCTGTTCACACATTGACCAACATCTTGAAGCATCCGCTGATGTACTTAAAGTACACAAGGCTGCAGTAGATATGGTTAAAGAACTGCAAGAATATACCTACTACATTGAAGTACCAAAATATACTACTCACTATACTCAGGGTGACCAACCAAGAGACTTGAAATCAATCATCACTTGGATTCAGACTTGCCTTGGTACTGTAGGTAACAGTAAATATGTTGCTTACTTCGGTGGTGGTATTAAATACTACAATGCCGATGGTAACTTGGTAGACTCCGATGTTCTTGGTACCATTGCAGGATTAGGAGATGCTTCTGCTTCTCAGTTTGGACCTTGGAAATCCTTTGCCGGTATGAATCGTGGTATTATCTACGACGGTAATGGTCCGGTATGCCCGAACTATGGTTCTCCTTCAAGAACTAAAGAACTCAACGAATTGGCACAGAATTATGTAAACATAATCTGTATCAAAGATGTTCCTAATCAAGGTAAACAAACTTTGCTATGGCATTGTTTCTCTTCTCAGGTAAAACAGGATTCCGAAAGATTCCTTGCAATTGTAAGATTGAATCTGTATCTCAAAAAGAATCTTAGACCTATTCTAGAAAAGTATTTGGAAGAACCAAATATCTGGAATACTTGGAATAAGATTTATCTAGAAGTTAAACCAATGCTGGATAACTTAGTAGATGAAGATGCTATGTCTGAATACACCTGGATGGGTGACCAAGACGCTAACTCGTACAATGACTTATCGGTTAACAATGAAGCCGATGTTCGTCAAGGTAAATACAAAGCAATCCTGAAATTCAAGGATATCGTTCCGATGCAAGAAATCACTATGGGCATCTATATTGACCAGGCATCCAAGTCCGTATCTGTTCAGGACGTTAACGAATAAAATTAAGAAAACATGGGAGCAAAAGTAAAGAATCCAAGAAAGAAATTCCTTTGGAGTATCACATTCCCTAAGCACCCAATCAATACTTATCTGTTCCAAACTTGTACTTTGCCAGATGTAGAGATTGACCAGGTTGCTCATGGAGACGTTAACCGGGACGTTAAAACTGCCGGTAGAGTTACTGTAGGTAACTTAGTAGTAGGTAAACTTTTAACTACTGCAGGTTCAGATACATGGCTTCATGATTGGCTTTATTCATGCCAAGATATGATTGCTGGTGGAGGTTTGGTACCAAGCCAATACTGGGAAAATGTAATCGTAAATGAACTTGCTGAAGATGGAGTTTCCGTACTTAACACCCACCTCTTCGAAGAGGTATGGCCATGTAAGATTACAGGATTAGACCTGGACAGAATGGCTTCAGAAAACACTATCGAAAGTATCGAATTCTCAGTAGGTACTGTAGATAAGTATTAAAAATGCTTAGTCTATTTTCACTAAGATTTTTAGGTGGGAGGGGTGGGATTCCTAGAAAGGGCTCACCCCTTTCTTGTTGTTACAGCGAACACTATGAACTAAAGTATAACCAAATAACTTATTTAAACATGGAATTAAATTGTAGAACACATGAGTTCATAACCCCATCAGGTTATAGATACTCAATCCGGGAACAGAATGGTGCAGATGAGGATATCTTATCTAATCCTATGGATGTAAGAAACCTTATGAACCTTACTAAGTTCATTCAGGCAATCGTAGTCGATACAGACTTTACTGGTACTCGTAGATTAACGGTAGAAGATGCAGACCGTATACCTTTGAATGACCGGTACTGTATCTTATTCCAATCACGAATCTTTTCACTCGGTGATGAAGTAGAATTCGAATATGATTGGGGCCAAGAAGGTGGAGTACAAACTTATGGTCAATCCTTAAGTGAAATGTTATTCGATAACTATGGAGAACTTCCTACAGAAAAGGAATTGGCCGAAAAACCAAACGCTATCCCTTATTATCCAGAACAAGGTAAGCTTACCGATTACGAAGTAACTCTATCTTCAGGTAAGGTAGTTAAATTTGATTTGCTTACTGGTGCAGGAGAAAGAATGTTGGTTACTTTACCAATAGAAAAACAAACTCGTAATGCAGCATTGATTGCAAGGAACTTACATCTTCAGATTGATGGTAAATGGGAAAAGGTAGAAAGCTTCCATTTATTCTCAGTAAGAGACATTGCAGAGATTCGTAAAACAATATTTGAATATGACCCAGTCTTCGATGGTAACACCGATGTAGAACATCCAAGTATACCTGGAAGAATTGATAAATATCCTATAATGCTTTCACCGACTTTTTTCTACCTGACGGAAGCGTAGACCATCCAGGTACATTCACTTATATATGTAGAGCTGAGGTAGCCATTGACTATCTCAGCTTTTTGCGTCTTCCGTATAGAGAAAGGAAAAGATTTAAGGATATAGCCGATGAGTATTATGAAAACTTAAAAAAGAAAACTAGAAAATGATAGACAGAAGAAGCTTAGTCGAGGTCGGTGTTGCAATGGTATTAAGAGACCGATTCTCTAATGAGGCTGGCAGAATATCGAACTCATTTAGAACAATGATGAACGATATGAATACCTGGAATCGAGGTATTCAAATGTCAACTTCTAATGCTTTTGAGTTTGGAAAAGAATTGGTTGGAGGTATGGCAAGGGCCTACCAATATTCTGCAGGAGTATACGACCAAGTATTCTTAGCTTCTAAAATGTCTGGAGCCAATGCTGCTCAACAGGCAAGGCTAATGCAAGTAGCCAAAGAAGTCAATGAGGTAACTCCTCTTACTGCTGCAGATATTGCATCAGGTGAAAAGTACTTGGCAATGGCCGGTAATAATGTAGAGCAAATCGAAAGAATGATTGGCCCTGCAGCTAAGCTGGCTTCTATCTTCAGTATGCCTCTTGGTCAGAAAGGTGGAGTTGCTGACTTGATGACTAACATCATGCAGACATTTAATATACCTTTACAGAATGCTACCCAGGTAGTAGACCAATTGGCAACTGCAGTAACCTCTGCAAATATTTCTTTAACTGACCTTGCCCAATCTTTCCAATATTCAGGAGCAGAATTTCGAAATGCTAAAATCAGTATGGGTGATGCAGCTGCAGCCATTGGAGTACTTGGTAATCAAGGTATACAAGCTTCATCAGCAGGTACTGCATTAGCAAATATGATGCGTTATTTAACCCTTTCCGTAACCGAGCAGAAAAAGGGAGGTGGTGAGATGCTAAAATCTTTAGGTATAGACCCAGCTTCTCTAGTAGATGCCTCTGGTAATCTTTTGAGATTAGATAAGATTATATCTATCCTGGGAGATAAACTTAGAGGTAAACGAGGAATAGATATCTCCTCTGCTTTGTTCAATATCTTTGGAGTTCGTGGTACAAGAGCTGCCTCAGCTTTACTTCAGGATTACTGGACTGGAGCTAATAAGCTTACAGAACTTATGGATAAGGTTGCAGGTGCAAACGGTACAGTAGAAAATTTAACTCAAGAGAGATTACAAACTCCTGCTGGTATTATCGAACAGTTTAAATCAAACTGGGAGAACTTTATTGTAACTGCAGGTTCTACACTTGCTGAAGTCTTTAGCCCAGTACTTAAATTGGGTTCTGGTATCCTAAAGATTATTAACAGTATACAAGAAACTTGGGCAGGTAAGTTCTTGGTAAAGGTAGTTGCAACTGGAGCAGTAGTAGGTACTTTATATCAAGGCTTCAAATTTATTCAAGGTACAATCAAAATGATTGGTACTTTCCAAGCTTTAGCTACTACCGAGACCAATGGTATGGCAGAAGGTATGGTAAGAACTAATGTTCAAGCTACTATCCTTGAAGGTCACATGAGAAATATCTCTGCAATGATGATGAGGATGACTGCTATGCAAATGGCTCCAGGTAAATTCTTTGCATTACCAATGGGAGGTACCATAGGTAAAACCCGAAAAGGTACTGTAGTAGCAAGAGATGCAAGAGGAAGATTTACTTCAATGAGTACTCTTGCAGGAGCAGGGGTTGGAGCAGCAGTAGGTTCTACTGTAACTAAAACTGCAGGCCAACAGATTGCTAAGAAAGGTGCTATGGGATTTGGTGCTAGATTACTTGGTGGTAGACTTTTAGGATTCTTAGGTGGGCCTTGGGGACTACTAGCTTCTATAGCTATCCCTGCATTGATAGAAGTAATCGGTGGTCTTACAAGTTCTGTAGATAATAACACTGCTGCATTAAACTCAGAAGAAACCAAAGCTTCTATTCAAGACAGAAACCAACAAGCATTTATTGATGCAGTTAGAGGTGCAATCAGAGATGGATTCAAGGATTCAAGAATTAATATATCAGTAGATGGAAACGAAGCTGGAGACTTTGCTCCTGGTGGTCAACAGGATTTTACTGGTATATCTTTAGGATTAAACTAAACAATCATGGCAAGAATATTAAATCAAATAGCAGGTGGGGTTGTTGAAAAATACAATGACCTCACAAGAGATTCTGCAGGAGTTCTTACTGGTCCTCTGAATAAACTTTGGAGAGCAAGGATTTATCTCAATAGAGCAACTTCTACCTTGCCTAAAGATACTGCAGATAAGGGTAAAATCTATGACCCAAATAATCCCTTCGGACCTAGAGCTACTTCAAAGAATCCTAAATTAAACCAAAGGATTCAGAATCAATATCGAATGGAATTAAAACATCAAGTAGAAGGTGGAGTTCCATTCGGATATGAAGAAATGGACCCAGCTAAAGGTCAGAGTGTTACAAAGAATAAAGAACTTTTCTTGGTAATGCCAGAGATAAGAAACATGAATCAGGTAGTGATTTATAATCTTACTGCTAGCCCATATCAATATATCACTCTTCAAAATAGACCACCATCAATTGATTTTCGAGGAGAAACTACTTGGGCAACGATTAAATCAATGGGACGTAATACTCCCATGTACCATTATACTGGTAGTGAAGATATAATTCAATTCAATGTATCTTGGTTCTGTAATGACCCAGATAATCCAAAAGAGGTAATTACTAAATGCCGATTATTGGAAATGTGGACTAAGGCAAACTCTTATCAAGCAAGCCCTCCGATTTTAAAAATCGAGTGGGGTAGTTCTGGTATATTCGATAATCATCAGTACATTCTTACATCTGCAACCTATACCCTGAATAATTTCAGAAATGCTTCAAGGACTCGAGTAGCAGGTAAGTCATGTACAATTGAGGATTTAAAGTTATTGCCTGCAGCTGCAACTCAGGAATTAATCTTCAAAAGAGTAAGTGCTTATAACTTATCTTATCAGGATATTGTAACTGAAGAAGACTTAAAGAATACGAAAGGGATACAGATATGATAGACTTAAATCAATACATGACAGGAGCAAGTCCTTATGATGGAGCTATTGCTCTTAAGTATGATGAAGGAGATTATTCTTTAGAGGTAACTCCTCCTAATGTTCCTTATACAGATAACGATAAACAACATACTGTATTAGATGGAGAAACCCTACAGAGTATTGCTCATCGTTATTATGGTGATTCTGGTAAGTGGTACCTGATTGCTGAAGCTAATAATATCTTGAACTCTTTTCAAGAATTAGAACCTTATCAAATTTTAAGAATACCTATGTATGGCGGCAACTAGAAAACCTAACCAACCAATACTTTATAATGGAACAGCAACACCTTACATGGCTCTGTTCAATTCTGGAGGTATGCCTATAATGAATCCCATTACTGGCATACCTCTTGGCGCTTATATAAGTAATTGGAGCTACAAGTATGATGAGGAGAAAGAGAACTTAGCTACCATTACATTTGATACTGGAGACCCCGATACTGTAGATATCGAAGATCTCCAGGAAAGCTCAATTATTTACCTTCAGTGGGGATACATATACCCCGATGGTCAATTTATCTCTAGCCCAGTACGCAGTATTAAGGTTAGAGATTTGGATTGTGTATTCGATTCCACTGGTACTCATGTGACGATTAAGTGTATAGATACAGTTGGGGATTTAAGATTCCAACCACCTTACACTCATTCAGATTTATCGGAATACAGCTTATCCAACTTTTTGGATAATGGCTGTAACAATGACATAGGCGTAATCATAGAAATATTTCAGTAATGGATAAACAAGTAATAAGTAATAAAGTTTACGAGTCACTACAGGTCCCGACAGAACAAAGTCGAAATACTACTGGAAAGATACTTTACGCTAACAGGTTTAGTGGAGTAGCTCAAGTAGCTATGCCAAGTGATTTAAAGTCTCTGATAGATAGTGACTTAGGGTTAATAGGGAATAACATCTTGGTTCAATTAGAACAAAAGATGAAAGGGTATGCAAATGGTCCTTGGTATATTGATTCTAGGGATGGTGTAATATACATACACAATCGTAAGTTTACTCAAGAACCCGAATATACTTACATATACCAACAAGAAAATGGTGAGGTACTTAGAGTATCTTTCACTATGCAAAAGATAACTAAAAGGGTAAAAGCTCAATTAACTCAAACAATAGACCCAGAAGATAAGGGTTTAGTTGTAGGTTCTACGGATACTACAGAACCTGAAAGAGAGAAAGAAGAAATATCTTTATTCAAACCCCTTAAATCTCCCCAAGATAATACCGAAGTAGTACCTTCATGGGATTATAGAACTGGACAGAATTTTGGGTTGGGACATCCTCATCCCATTACTGTATCTCCAGAAATAATAGCTAGTCATAAACAGTATGAAGCTAAAGTAAAAAAATCTAGTTCTGCAATAAAAGAGTACGGTTCTCAGAAACCTTACGTTGCATATAATGCAGGTAAACAAGAAGCATTGGATAACTTAAGTACTGAGCAATATCGTGAGGCAATTAATACTGCTGTAAATAATCTACCGAACGATAAGAAAAGGGTTATCCAGGAAATCTTAAAGAACTCAAAGAACGGTAAAGAGTTAGAAAGTAATCTTAGGCAATTACTAGAAAACGAAAGATACTTATTTACTGGAGAATATAAAATGGAATACCTTGCAGAAGAATGGGTAGACCCAAGAGAGTATGACCCGGAAGGTATGACACCTCTCCATATGATTGATCTTAGAGATACTCAGGGTAATAAATATAGGATTGCTTCAGCTAATGAGCAATCTCAGAGAGGTATATCTGCTTTAGAAAAAGACCCCTGTATTATGGTATACCCAGATACCTATGAATTAAAATACTCTGGTGATGGAGTTACTACTCCTACGATGACTAGAAAGGTTAAAGCCAGGGTTAAGATACGAAGAATGAAGAAGGTACCTTTCTTAGTACCCATTTATAAATTGTATCATAATCTTTTTGGCCGATATGGTGGAGCAGATAAGGTTACTTGGGCAATGAATGCTAATGCTAATGGTGGCCTTAAGATATCCGAAAGAAAATTAGTATGTCAGATGACTGTAGTCGGTAGACCTTCATTACAATCTTCTCAAGTAATATACTTGGATAATGTTGGAAAAAGGTGGTCAGGTTTTTGGTATATTAAATCGGTACAACATTCCATGGACGCTGGTCAGGGTTATCTCTGTACTCTTGATTTGATTAAGAACAATGCAAGAGATGGACAAACTACATCTATGACTCAACTTAGTACTCAGGATATTGTAAGTAATGATGCTAAGGATTCTGCTAAAACTGATTTTGGTAAGAACAAAAAGAATACTGCTAATGCTTCTGATATTGTACATGATTTTACCTATAATGAAGTAGTATACTTTGTAGAAAGGTTCATGGATGATAAGGGCAGAATTATTGATAAGAAAGGTGCAGGAGAGTTCTTACAGAATAAGTTCTATTATGACGAGATAAATGCTAAAGACCCAAAAGCTCTTGCTGCAGGTACCGTTCGTACAGAAGGCACAGTAGTAACTTCCAACGGTACTGCACTCTATGGTAAAACTAATGTCATAAAGGCAGACCAATCAAAGGTTACTCCTTCTATGAAAGAAAGGTATAACTTCGATGAGTTTAATTGGGCAATGAAAGCTTATGAACGATATAAATCCAACAAGAAATAATGTACTCAACAGCTAGATTACTAACAGAAGAGGGTATCGAAGGTTTAGGTAGATACTACTCTATCTACCGTGGCATAGTGGTAGATAATAATGATACGGAGAAACATATGAACCGTATTAAAGTATGCTGTCCTGAAGTCATGGGTGGAATCATTACATGGGCTTTTCCTAAAGGCCAACATGGTTCTATCAATAACGGATTCAAGTACTTAGCTCCTAAAGTTGGAGATATAGTATTTGTTACATTCGAATTTGGAGACCCAACTAAACCTCTATGGGAATATCATGGTTGGGGATTACAACAAGTACCAGACCCCTTGGATGGTCCCAATAAAATGGGAATCATTACTCCAGAAGGAAATTTAATGGTACTAGATGATGATAATGGAAAGCTAACTGTTTATATAAATGGTGATGTAGGCCTTGCTGCTAGAGGGAACATTTCTATTCAAGCACAAGGTGATGTAAGCGTAGGTTCTGGAGATACAGTAATCTTAAATAAGGGGGAGAATCAAGGAGTAGTTAATATTAAAGAACTAACCGAGAAACTCAATAATACCATTAAAGAACTGGAAACTCTAAGAGCTCTATTCAATTCTCATGTACACTCTGGTGTAACTACTGGACCAGGTTCTTCAGGTCCTACTGTAACTCAAGCAAGTCAACCGTTCTCTACTTTCAAACAAGAAGATTATGAGGACACTAAATGTATACACTAATGGATAACTATCTTACTAACATCGTTGGAAAGGGTATGATATTCCCTATTCAACTTACGAGAAATGAAAAGGGTGAAACCGGTTGGTATCCCGTTAATGGTGATATGGCTTTGGTAAGAAATAATATAAGCTCTATAATGTATTATTTAATAGGACAACGATTTCGACAGGAAAACTTTGGGAATCGCCTATGGGAATGTATAGAGGAGCCAAATACACAAGCCCTAAGTTTTATTATTAAAGAGTTTATTAAAAGCTCAATTGGTGCATGGGAACAAAGGATTACCTTTAAAGGTATTACCGTTTCTAGACAAGGTGCTAAAATAAACATAGAAGTTCATTATGTAGTTAATGAAACTTCTACTAGTCAGTACCTGTACCTGACCTACGATAAAAATGAAAATTCATTAAACTCTTATTAATATGGGAATCACTAATAAATGGCTCAACCCTTATCAGAGGTCTTACCAACAGATTAAGGCCAAGCTGATAGAATCACTTACGAATATCAAAGACAAAGATGGCAATGTACTCGTAACTGATTACTCGGAAGGAAATATCTTAATCATTATCCTTTCATTATTTGCGGCAATTGCCGAAGTTCTTCACTACTACATTGATAATATGGCAAGGGAATCATTCTTGCCTACTGCTCGTAAATACAGTTCAGTAGTTAAGCATGGTGCTTTGGTAGATTATCATGCAAGAGGTGCTATTGCAGCATCAGTAGATTTGGTAGTATCTCGAGATGTATCTGGAGATTCTATTGGTGCTAAGTTAACTATACCTTCTGGAACTTTATTCACAGACTCTAATGGTAACAAATGGCTATCATCTAGAGACGTAACTTGGTATGCTAATGTAACTACTTGTAAAGTTCCAGTTGTACAACACGAATTATATACGGAAAGCCAGATAAATGGTATGGTTATACCTTCAGATGAAAGGGTAACTATTACTCTTGGTACACTACCTAATGGTAAGTATTACGAACATGGAACTATGAGTATGAAGATTGGTGGAGAATCTTGGGTATTGGTAAACACCTTTGCTTATTCAAAACCCACAGATAAACATTTCATGGTTACTATGGATGAGGCTTTAAATCCTTACATATTATTTGGTGATGGTAAATATGGACAGAAGCCTGCAGCTAATGCCAAGATATCTGAAGTTAAGTTTTACCTTACTACTGGTATCAATGGTAATGTAAAATCCGGTATGATTACTTCTGTACCTTCAGTTATATCTTCATCAGTAACTGATGCTACAGTATCTAATACTTATACTGCAGGTGGAGGTTCATCCTATGAGAATTTTAGTATGCTCAAAGAACATATACCTTTGAGTGTAAAGACTATGGGAGTAGCCATTACCAAACAGGACTTCATAGACTTAGCTAAACTGGTTGATGGAGTTAGTAAGGCAAAGGCAGAATACGAATGCGGTAGAAAACTAATTGTATACATATCTCCGGATAATGGTGCTACTGCTGACTCTAACCTTATTCAAAAGGTATATGATGTATTACATCAGAACTCACCACTTACTACTTGGTTAACCGTTAAGTCTGCAGGTAAGGTAAACATTATCTTGGATGTAGAAGTTACTGGGAAGAAGTCTTATAAAACTTCAGAGATACAATCACAGATTCTCAGTGCATTATTTAATGCTTATTCTCCCGAGAACTCGGACATTGGTGGCAGCGTAAGAATTTCCGATATCTATGCACTTATAGATAATCTTGAATCGGTAGATTACTTACACTTGAAGAAGTTCTATACTAAACCCTGGCCTACTACAGTATACGGTAACAAGGAATTAATCCTTGGTCAATTCCAATTGGATGAGGCTAATGGTAGTATGTCTTACTTTATATCTTTCTCTTCAGGTACTCAATTTACAGTACGCTCAGTTAAGGGAGGCTTTTCTTATGATGGCCAAGTTGGTAAGACTACACAGATTCGAGATACTATAAATGGGTTTGTATTTGCATTGGATATCCAGAACAATGGCTATCAATCTGGATTTAGATATACCATAACCATTGCAGAACCTAACAAGGATTACACAGACCCGGGTTATAATATTCCGGTATTCGAAGACTCAAGTCAGTTAACACTTAAAGTAAACGAAATAGTATGATAAATCTTAAAAACCTAATTGATTTCTTACCTTTCGAATTTAAAGAGCAAGATACTTATAAAGTCGACGGTAAGGGCATATTAGAAAGATTTCTAGAAATATGTGGCAACTATTTCCAAGAAGATATAACTAAAGATATTGATAATATTCTAGATATAATCGATATCGATAAAACTCAGCAGAGGTATTTAAATTACCTCTGGGAGTTCTTGGGAGCATTGCCATTTGCTAGAACCGGAGAACACAAAGGAGTTCCCAACTTAAGTGATGAACAGATTCGAACTATCTTAAAATATTCAATCTCATTACTCAAGATCCGTGGCTCAAGAAAGTTCTTCGAAATTCTTTTCAATATGTATGGGTTAACTTGTACAATTACAGACCCAACAGATGGAGCAATGGATAAATGGGAAAAAGTAGACCCCTTATATGATACCGATTATTCTCAATATGACAAGTACAACTATGATAAGATTTATGGTTGTGCTCAATGTATAGAGGTAGGTATTTCTATAAGTGGTCATGGGTTTACTTCCCCCACTCCAGAGTTCAAAGCTTTCAAACAATCAATTGATAAGTTATTCGATAGATTCTTACCATACAATGTATCTGGGAAGATTGCTTATGGATTTGATTTGGCTTACAATTATAAAATTGTAGCTGAACCTCTTATCAGTCCTGCAAAGATTGTAACAAGACATATAACAGAAGTACCCATTAGAGTAACCATTACTTCTGATTACGATGATGCTGATTTAAGATATCAGGTAACCGGATATGACCCAGCTGAGAACAAATGGAGCTCAAAGAAATACGAAAGTGGTTCTATCTTCTATGCAAGAAAAGGTAACCAAAGATATTATTTCAGGAGCGTAGGAGATAATTCAGTAACTACCTATGTAGATATAGGTTTAGAATACTACACTAAATCTTATCATATCTATGCTGACATAGTTGAGGGAGGAACAGACCCAGATAACTTGGTAATTACTGGTACTAATCCCGTAATCAAAGTAAAGGTAACTGCTAATATGAATTATCAGGGCCATATTAAACCCGTATCTGTACAGTTACTTAATACTTATGAAACTAAGGATTCTGGTTCTATTTGGGAAATAACTTCTGCTGGTACTTATGAATGGGTTATTGCAGACTTCCCAGCAAAGAAAGTAACCTTAACAGTAACGGCAATTGCTACTAACTATACAGTACTCTGTGAACCTCGAAATATAAATCTTACCAATGGTGAGAAATCTTTAATAACCATACGTTCTTCAGACCCCAATGCAGATACTAGCCAACTGATTGCAGTATGTATTTCAGACTCAGGTATCTTAGTTCGTAATGGTCAAAGATGGGCACCAACTACTACTGGCATATTCCAATTCAGATGTACCAAAGATGATTCTGGTAATACAAGTAATTATGGTACTGTAGTAGCTTATAGACTAGGTTATACAATTACCTATGATATAGGTGTATCTAATAAACGATTAAACCTAAATGCCCAAGGTTCTGCCTCAGTTAATCTTTGGGTTACATCTGGTATTTATTATTCTACTTTTGAAAGTGCAAACTTAGGTTATTATTTTAATACCGAAGTAACAATCTACTACAAAAAGAATACTCAGGGTACTTGGGTAAAATTGGGAACTACAAAATTAACTGACCGTTATGTAGTTGGTCCTGATTTCTATTATGGTAGAAATACAGAATACCAATTCAATGAAGCTGGTAGTTATAAATTTGAATCTGTAGGGGATGCCAGTAAGTCTGTAGAAGTAGAAGTACTAGAATATGTACCTGCTCCTAAATTTTACTTATGGTTAGAACCCTTGGATGAAACTGATGATAACTGGTATGAACTACAAGCTTACTCAGAAGAAGCAGAAGATGCAGGGAGGTATATCAAGGCAGGATATCAATTAACTAAATCTAAGAACTGTCAATTCTATTTACGTTGGGGAGACGGTGGTTCTGTTATAACTGGTATAATTCTTGATGGTTTTTCTGAAACCTATGATTCAAATATTATTATTACTATGGATAAAGCAGGTAGTTATAAATTTTACTATCAAGGCTCCGTAGTTAATCTTACAGTTAAAGATGTTATATCTAAGTATACATTAACCTGTAATCCAGTAAGTGCAGAATTAAGTAAGGATATACAAGAAGTATCTACTATCGTAACCTGTACTTCAGATACTGGAGAAGTTTCAGATATTGTATATGAGACAGCTCCAGATGTAGTTCATCCAAGCCCTTATCAATTCTTCACTAATCTGCCAGGTAAACATACTTTCTATGTGAAAGCTAATCCTGCAGTTAAAGCAGTATTCATTGTAAATCTGTTGGATGTAGTTGATAAGACAGAACTTACTTGGGAATCCAATGATATTTCGGAACAAGGTATTAATATATTAGTTCCGGAAGGAACAGAATGGTCACTTAAAATAGAATAAACAAAATGGAAAGCAGCTCTTTTAACACACTATTTAAAACTGGTATCATTGGATTTACTTCTGAATGTTATGCCATTATCTTTGATTTAAGGTGGATGATTTTATTAGCCTTTGTACTAATACTTGCAGACTTTTGGTTTGGTATATCTGCAAGTAGGGCAAAGAAGATTGAAATAAGAAAATCTAGAGCCGGGAGAAGAACTCTTAATAAAATCATTGATTACTTGTGTTACATCTTACTGGGTGCCGTAATAGGTAAAGCCATCGGAGAACCTTACGGATTAAATCCAATAACAGTATCTATAACGGTAATGGTATTATGTTACTGTTTCGAGATAGATAGCATTTATAATCACATCTGTACTCTACATGGTGTAGAAAAGAAGTACAGTATCTGGTCTATCTTTTGGAAATTAATAATCTTCAAGTTCAAGGCTGTAGGAGAGGCTTTCCAAGATATGAAAAACCAATCGAAAGAATATAAGAGTAATAACAATAACAAAGATACATTATGAAAACGTATTTTGATTATGAAGGTATAATAAAGTCTAAGGATGCAGCTGAAGCAATAGCTGCACCCGTAGGCATGGGTCCATTTTGTGGATTTGGCTCAGCAACGATTGTAAATAATGCAATCACTCTCTTACCTAATGGAGAACCTACATCTCCTGCATATCAAGCAATGAAGGACAGAATCCTTTCAAGGTATATGACTAAGGCTGCAGATTCTGGTGAAGGACCAGATACAAACTTTGGTTGTATAGCAAGAGATGGTACAATCTACATTTCTGATAGTGCTAATATTAGTATACCTAATATTGAAGGCTCAAAGGGTTCTAATGAGGATGTAATTGTATTTGCTTATCATACACCCTTAGAAGAACCAGTACAGAACCCAGTACAGTTCAGGGCTTTCTGGAATGAGTCTAATTCGTTCTATTCTCTGTACAAGAGGTCTGTAGACCCACTATATCCAACACCTAAGGATACTAGAAACTTGTCAAAAACAAACGTATTAGAAGATAATGAATTATCATATGAGTCTCTAGTGAACAGAGCTATGGCTTCAGTATCTCAAGGTTTGGTAGACAAATCCTCAATGGTATTGATTGGTATATATGGTCAAGGTACCAACTCAATGGATAACACAGTAGAGAAATATTCTATTGTTCCCTATGTAGGGAAGTTTCCCCAACCAGTAGAATATAATACTGCTATCCATGGAATGCAACAAGCAAATATAGAAACTCTCTTACGACTATTGCAAGGATTCCCTAATTTTGATATCAAGGCTTACATTGATGAAAAGCTTGGTGGTATGGCAGGAGCCAATATACCAAGAGGATTAATTGCAATGTGGAATGGAGTTTCCGTACCAGAAGGCTGGGCTTTATGTAATGGTCAGATTGTAGAAGACTTACAGACACCAGACTTATCGGGTAAATTCATTGTAGGTTGGTCATCTGGTAATGAAGATTACAATTTGATTGGTAATACTGGTGGCCAAGAGAAAGTAACTCTTTCTACTCAGGAGATACCTTCTCACGTTCACAACTTTGCAGATGCTTACTTTATTGAGTCTTACGATGGTATCGGTATTAATGGTAGTCAGTGGATTGGTAATAACCTTTATGGTAGTAGTAAAACCGATAGGGATAATTCTTATGTAGCACTTTGGGACCATGATACCCGAGCTGCAGGTGGAGGTCAACCTCATGAGAATAGACCACCGTACTACGTATTGGCATATATTATAAAACTATAATAATATGTCTTAACTACTTATATTGTTGACAAAGAACTTTTAATTTATGATGTTGAGAAAGGGGCGTTGGGAAACGCCCCTTTTCTTTTGTGTTTAGTAGTGAAGTTCTTCCTTAGCTTTCTCTTCCCAATATAAGATATCCTGTTTGAGTTCTCCTATGTATTTAACTGACTTCTTAGTTCTAGGCATATTAAAGAACTCAACCAACATTATATTGGTGATTCTTTCTCCATCCTTAATTCGTTCCTTAATATAAGGAGGTGGAGTAAGTAATACTTCAAATACCATATAAGCATCGGGAGATAACTTCTCTTTCATATACTTATATAATAATTCAAGCATTTCTTCCTTAGCCTTAACTTCTTCATCGTCATCCTCTAACTCTTTATCATTATCAAATAAGTCTTCAAGTTTGAATAGGTTCTGATTGTATTCTGCAATCTCTCCATAGGCAAATCGAAGAAGCTTATTCTTAAATGTAGCAAGAGAAGAAAGGATTCTTGCTTTAAGATGTTCTTCACTACAAGTACCATAGTACTTATTAAAAACAAATAACATTTTATCCCAGAAATAAGAAGATATTATATCTGGAGTAAGGTTAAACCTTTTGTAATCAATCTGTTTGGTAAGGTTCCGAATAACTGGCTTACAAACTTTGTATAACCGATTAAACATTGCTTCATCATAATCCTGCATGGGTTTTAATCTATGAAGCTCTGAACCATTGTTTCCATTACATTTCCTCATATTCTTTAAGTATTTCGTTATGCAAATATAATAAATATATTTTATATAATATAAGAATATCAAAAAATTTCACCGAGCGGCTGAGGATAAGAAGACTAGATATTGTGGACATGAGTTCAGAACTACACGAGGACTATCAAAATCTATTAGTATATAATATTGCAATATAATAATGTATGAAAAAGAATAAAATTAAATTTAGCTTTGCACCTGACTTTCAGTTAGAGATTCTCAGGTTCATCATTCAAGATAAGGAAGGAGGTTTAGTACTAAGCAGAATAAAACCAAGCTACTTAGTACTTATCGAACATTCCTTAATATGTGAAGGTATACTTAAATACTTTAAGAAGCAAAGAAAGATACCATCACAGAATGTCCTTAAACAAGTACTCAGAGAAATGCTAGAATCCAAAAACTATGTTGACCTGGTTACTAAGGACGATATTCCAAACATTGAGAAAGTTATTAAAAATCTTTATTCAATTCAATTATCCGATTCAGAATATATTAAAGAGAAAATCTATCAGTTCTCTACCTATGTTGAAATGAAGAATTTAAATGATTCATTTGACTTAGATAACTTCGAACAATACGAAGAATACTCAAGAAAGGTAGAGAAGGTATTACAAAGAAGTAGACCTAAACAGGAGGACGAACCTTTATTCATGATTCGGGATGTTACAGAACGTCAATTTAAAAGACAGGCAGAACCTTCAGTAGTACCCTGTCCATTTAGGCAACTTAATGATTTAACCAATGCAGGAGGATTCCCAGGTGCATCAATCAATGTAATCCTAGATAAACCTAAAGCAAAGAAAACATTCTTTATGGTAAACCTTGCAAGAGGTTATCTTAGAATGAAGAAGTCAGTTTATTATGTTGATACAGAAAATGGTCAAGAACAAATTATGGACCGTTTCATTCAATCAAGTATTAATAAAACTAAGAAGGAATTATATACTGGAGATTATGATAAACTCGAGGCTAAGCATTTAAGGAAACTTGCAAGGTTTGGAGTTGAATTAATCGTTGAAAGAGTACCTGCATTGATTACCGACTGCAATTATATAAGGGAGAAAATACTTACTCTTAGGAGTCAGGGAATTGATATTAAGGTACTAATGGTTGACTATGCAGGGAAGCTTGCTTCTATTGCAAAGGATAAAGAGGATTTCGATAGAATCTCAAACGTATATATTGACTTACAGAACCTTGCTGAGGATTTACATTTAGATATTGTATGGACTGCTCATCATATTACTCGTGAAGGTAAGAAACATCAAGCAACCAAGTATGATGAGAACGATATATCTGGTTCTATTGCAATTGTACGTAATGCTCAATTTATAATGGGTCTTAACAGTACAGAGCAAGAAGAGAAAGATAACATACTTCGTTCAGAGATTGTAGTACAAAGGGATGGTCTTCCTTCAGGTAGAGCTCTATTTAAGTGTGATGTAGAAAGGCAAAGATGTACAGAGTTTACTAAAGAACAAAGAAAGAACTACGATGAACTATACGGTAAAAAACTTGAGGAATCTTTTAAGAAAGGTAATCCTGATGCTGATTCCAAGAAAAGAGAAAGGACAACTGGAGATATATAAATGCAAACTCGGTATTCATGATTGGGTAACCGAGCATTGGTGGGAAACCAGACAGAAACCCAGGAAGGCTATCTTTTCAAAGAAAGGCGGTAGGAAGAGGGCTCAGTATTATACTAAATATTGTACGAGAACTTACTGTAGAATCTGTGGTAAAAAGAAAAAGAGAAATGAGAACTAAAAAAGTAGAAGTAGTAAAAGACAGATGGACTGATGGATTAGCTTTGGAAATATCTCATAATGGATGGCAAACGACTTCCATTAGTAATCTAGATGTTGAGGATTTAAAGAAAATACGAAAAGTAATTCGTAAAGCAATTAGAAACCATGAAAATAACAAATCAGTTTAAGTCTAGACTTAAGACTTATTTTATTAAGAGGTTAGGTGCTTTTGAATATCGAAGAGGCTGGATGAAACTCCCAGTATGCCCATATTGTCATAGGGAATTAAAAATGGGAGTTAACTTATCAATGTATAGAACCAATTGCTTCAGATGTAATGAACATCCGAATCCTTCACAGTTGGTTATGGATATAGAAGGATTCGAAACATATCATGAATTAATTAACTTTTTAAACAGTGGAAAATTTGATGAGCTTGAATTTCGAGAGGAAAAAGTGGAGCTTGCAGAAGCCAAACCTTTGTATTTACCTGAAGGATTTAGAATCCTTAACATTGGCCAGTCACAAGTTGCAAAAAGCATTAGAGGATATGTCAAGAGCCGTGGCTTTGTCATCTCTGAGTTGTCTAAGCATGGAGTTGGCTATGCGACGAAAGGGGCTTACTTTGGGTACCTTATTATACCCTTCTATTACAGAGGACAACTTAGATATTATAACGCAAGAAATGTTATCGGGCAAGGTCCTCGGTATAACAACCCTAACAAAGATATCACAGGAGTTGGCAAAGAATTTATCATATTTAATTATGATGCGTTGGAGATGTATAGGTCGGTATACATCTGTGAAGGTGCACTCAATGCCCTTACTATTGGGGATAGAGGAATTGCCACAATGGGTAAAGCTATATCTGGATATCAAGTCAATGAACTACTTAAATCCTCATGCGAAAGATTCATTATATTGCTGGACCCAGACGCCAAGAAATATGCAATCAATCTTGCGCTCAAACTTGTTGCCTATAAAAAAGTCAAGGTGGTGTTTTTACCAGAAGGAAAAGATGTAAATGATTTAGGTAGAAAAGAAACTCTTAGGTTAGTATATCAAACAAGGTATCAAAGTTATCAAGATTTAATTCAAATCCGAAACTCTTTGGAGTAAGGATTACCTATTATATTATATAACTTAAAATATTAATGATATGAAGATAATCGATTATGTAGTTAAGACCTTGATAGTATTGGCTGGTCTTTTAATTCTAGGGTATTTTATGCCAGTTGTAAGTTGGTTTGAAAAGCCTCAACCGAGAAAGAATATGGTTTTTAGATGCGAGATGGTTGATGGTAAAGTTAGAGATTATACTTTAAATTTACCAGAAAATGTTACTTGGTATGTAGGTACAAATAGAGGTTCATACTATGTAAACTTCGGTTCTCCTACTAAAAACCTTTATGGAAAGGAATGCCCAATAGATAATAACGAAGGTTGTATTAATGGAGTTTTAGTTTGTAATAGGATAAAATGAGAGAACCCAGCATTCACATTACTAAGTCTCAATTTGAGGAAATATTAAATACCCTAGAGGTAGATAACTTCCCAGTTGAGGCTTTTTTTGTTATTGCACGAAAAGAGGCAATAAATACTAGAGCAGTGGTTGTTTCTAATAAAGGGACAACTAAGAAAGTAACTAACATATTACTAGCATCTAAAGGTAATGCTTCCCTTGTTGCTGATATATTATATGCTACTCGTATAAAGCTTAAGCATAGAGGAGTTCGTAAAATAAACGAAAGTAATACAAGGGAATGGGCTTTATGTAAAAAGCTTGCTGAGATATGTAATACCTTTTGTGAGGATTTTAAATTTGATACTCGGGAAGGATTTATTAAATACATTGAGACTGGTTTAAAGAGGATGACAGATTATCGTAATGTTATGCAAAGGTTGATATCTATGCAGGATAACATTACTAATCAGACAGAAGCTGAGATTAAATTACAGTCAGCAGATTTAGAACTCACTGCTAAGGTACATGATTACTTTGTAAGTAAGATTGCTAAGGCAACTGGTATATATGAATCCTATGAAAAGAATCCCGAGAAGTATGTTCACTTCGCTTATGTAGCAGCATTCCTAGAGGAAGAAGGTTGGGATTATAAGGATTTCATAGATGCTCAGTTTGAATCCTTAGCATGGTGTAATGGTCTACCCGATATTGCTCAATTATATACTGATAAAGCAGTAGAAAGGTATAATAAGTATTTATATAAAAATAAGAATAAAAAATCCTTAGAGGAACCTGAAGTTGAAGGCTCACTCTGGGAATCTATAAATAAGAAATGAAAATATTAGACAGTGTGTTCAAGAAGGTCGTATATTTCGAAATGAAACGTACTACAATTTAATTAATAATTAAAAACATAACGTTATGAAAGCTTTAAAATTTTTAGGTAACAGAGTAGAGGATGCAGCAAATGCCTTTATTGATGTCCTCAAGTATTCAGACCAGTCGGTAGACTATCCAGATTTCAAGGATATCGAACCTTGGCCAGATGAAATTGTTGATATGTTTAAAGATGCACTAAAGGATAAACCTTTTTCCGAGATTAGTGCTATCTTGATGTATACCCAACAGTCATCAAGGTTTGACCCAATTGCAGAGTTAATGCTTGGTATTGGTTTGGTAGAAATGAGACACTATGACAAGTTATCTGATTTCTTACAGAAGGCAGACCCTCATGAACAGGATTCTGTTATGGATATCTATCCTAAAGTGGAAATAGGATTTTCTCCTCAAAGTGCTTTGAAAATTGCTTGGGATTCTGAGATAGAAACCATTGGCAATTATAAAAAGATTATGAATAATCTAGCCTTGTATAGTGAACGTGCTGATTATGATGATGTGATGTATTTGTTGAATAAACTGATTGCTGATGAAGAACATCACATTAAACTCATCAAGGAAGCTATGGGAGTAGATGATACCAAGAAAGGTGTAACTGTAATTATCAAATGAGTAGGATAATCATACAGAATGGGAATATGTGCGAACTGGACTTACCTCTTAAGTTCGCACAGAAACTCTATGCAGAGTTTGCCATTCGTCATCCAAATGCTTTCTACTTACGTACAAGGCAAAGAGGTATGCAGAACTGGGACGGCAAGATTCATTACATTAACAAGCATGGTGAATTTAAAATAGGTTTACTTCCAGCAGTATATGAAAAGTGTATTGAGTATGGAATTAAACCTAAAGTTGTAGATATGCGACAACCATTACCTAAAGTCAATGAAGTTGTTACGAAGATAGGAGAATATAAATTAAGACCAGAACAAGAGAAGGCTGTTAAAGCGGTAATCAATAACAAAGTAGGTAAGGTACCTTTTCAGATTGGTATTTTAGATTACACCGTTAATGCAGGTAAAACTCTTATCATGTCGTCTCTTTATCTATCCTATAAGAAGCAGTTAAAGACTTTGCTAATAACTAATGACTCTGACTGGTTGAATCAAGCTAGAGATGAATTTAAGAAATACCTACCAGGAGAACAGATTACATTTGTTCAAGGTAAAGTATTAAACTGGAGCAATTTTACCATTGGTATGGTTCAATCTATTTCTCGTAACATGAGATTCTATCAAAATGAATTGGCAAAGGTAGATATGGTTTTGGTAGATGAGGCTGACCAAGCAGGTAGTAAGCAATATCAAAATGTACTTACTCGTTTATTTAATACCAGAGTTCGTATAGGATTATCTGGTACCATTTATATGAGTAAGCTTGCCAAGGATAAAGTAAAGAATATGAATCTTGAGGTATTTTTTGGTAAAGTACTTGCGGAGTTTAAACTTAAGGATTCTATTAAGAAAGGTTATTCAACTCATACAATTGTAAAGATGGTACCAAGTAAACCCTGGTATGGTAATTGGGAATCAGAAGAGGTATCCTATAAGGAAGTATATGATGATTCTATTACCTTCAATAAGTATGCAAAGAGAATGGTTTATTCTCGACTTAAATGGAATCTTAAACAAGATAGATATCCTGCACTCGTAGTATGTAAATTTATTGCACACTGTGAGAATTTATGCAAATACTTTAAAAAGAAACTAGGAAGCAAATATAATATTGCCTGTGTGCATGTAGATACTCCTTCAAAGATAAGACAACAAATAATGAAGGATTTTAGGGAAGGTAAGATTGATATCTTAGTATCAACCACAATCATTGCTCGAGGTAAAAACTTTCCTAAGCTTAGGTATTTACTTAATGCTGCCAGTATGGATAGCCAAGAAAAATCTATTCAGTTCCTTGGTCGTTTGGTTAGAACAGATTCCTCAAAGAAAAAGGTTTATCTTGATGACTTACATTATCCAGGTCCTTATCTTAATAGGCATGGTAAACATAGGAAGCAGTATTATCAAAAACAAGAATTGAAAGTTATTCTGTTAGAGAAGATATGGAAGAATCATCCTATTCATTCTTTATGAGAATACCTTACTTAATCTGTTCTATTAAGTACTATGGATAATTACTTTTTCCGGTAGGAGGAAGTAATTAATCTAATAGAGGGACATAGGGCATTAATCATTAAATTAAAAGATATGGAATACTTACTAATACTAACAGTACTGGGAGTGATAATCGGAATACTTTATCTATATTCATCTCAGTATGATTATGATGTATACAAATACAAATGTCATCATTGCAAGAAGAAATTCAAAGAGAGCGAGATAAATGATTTAAGAGGTCCTTGGCATACTAAAGATTGGACTTGTCCTCATTGTAAATATCAAAATGTAACACTTAAGAGTTATGATTACTAAGTTATATAAGGAATTTATCGATAAGATAATCGGAGAGGAACAAACTCCTCTCCATGTTTTTAACTGTACTACCCTGGTATGGATATCAGATATACAATCAATCCAGGTAATGGCTAATGAATATAAGGTATATTTTGATTTATCTTTCTGTTCAGGGCTACAGGTTAGAGTACTAACTTATACTGATTCTCGTTACTCACAACACTTGGGTGATATCAGGAAACTATTTATTAATGCAATTGGACATTCCTACTTACCACTGTATGAGTCGGAATTGAAGATTGGAGATTCAGTCATAAGACTAACAGAAAAAAAAATAGATGATTAATTATGGCAAAGAAAAAACAAATGCTTCCTGACTTAACCAAGCAGGATATCCTAACACCTTTAGATATCTCTCAGTTGGGAAGTAATGGAGACCCATGCTTTGGTATTGGGTATGATTTATCCACTAAAGAGTGTAAATTATGCGGAGACTCAGAACTATGTGCGTTCAAGATGTCCCAGAACTTGAACATTACAAGAAAAGAATTAGAACAGAAGAATCAATACAAAGATTTGGATGTATTAGAAGACACGGTTGGTATCAAGAAATACATCCGAGGCTTGATTCGGAAAGGTAAAGACAGAAAAGAAATTATCTCAAAGACAGTTGAGAAATTCGAAGTACCTAAGAAACGTATTAGAGAACTTTATAGAGAATGCAATGGGAAAGGTCAATAAGTTAAGAATGATATGGGCAATGTTTAAGTTATATCTTAACAACCCAAATTATTATGTACGGCAAGATGATGTTCTTGCTGATTTGTTTATGCAGGGTGAATATGACGTAGAAAGATTCTGTCATTCACTCGGAGTAACTCCTCAAAGAGGATTAACCTTTGGACAACTTTTAAAACAATGTAATATATTATGAACAGATTCAGATTTATTAAAGTAAGAGACGTAAAGACTCCATCGAGAGGTAATGCAGGTGATGCAGGTTTGGATTTCTATATCCCAAGAAACTTGGACCCTCAACAATTGATTCAAATCGAGGCAAACCAGTCTCCAAATAATTTTACCCCAGATTTTGTATTGGGAGTAAATACAACTACCAACTTCGTAACTGATATTCAAATCTACCCGGGAGGGAGAATCCTTATCCCATCAGGTATTAAACCTCTTATCGAACCTCAAGAGTCTATGCTCATGGCAGCTAATAAGTCTGGGCTTGCTTCTAAAAAAGGTCTTCTGTATACTGCAGAGATTGTAGATTCTCCTTATGTAGGAGAGATTCATATTGGTATAATCAATCTCAGTCGAGTAATACAGACTCTAAAGGTGGATGAGAAAGCAACCCAATTTATTCATGTACCAATCTATCTCACAGAACCCGAGGAGATTCAATCAGAAGAATTTTATTCTGAATCTCAAATGTGGGGAACAAGAGGTGAAGGTGGATTTAATTCAACAGGAAGTAAGTAATGGACATACGTAATATCAAGGAAATCGTACCTTCTTTAGAAGTAGGTACGTATTTACAAGCAATGTATTCTCTTTCGTTAGAACAATTAGACGGCTACAGGCAAATAGAAAAGCTACCCGATTATCCGGTTGATATTAATAATCACCAAAATCAAGTAGTTCTTAAGGATTTTATTGCCAGGGTTATCGAAGAACTAATGGAGGGTTATGAATCTACCTCTGAGGTAGTAAAGATATGCCACAAGTGGGGATGGAATATTGACCAGTTAACAGAGGACGAATATACCCAGGTACTCAACCATTTGCAGAATGCCAATGAAGAACAGGGAGATGCTCTGGGATTCCTATTCACTTTGTTCCACTTTGCAAATATACTACCTGAAGACATCTTCTCATGGGGAACGTCTTATGTAATTGATTACTCTGACTTCAAAGTAAAAGAATTGAAGGACGTAATTACTATTGGTATAGCAATGGTTACCGAAGGTAGTATTGGTTTAGTTAATCGGTTTAACATGATTGATGAAGAACATGAATCTGTAAAAGATTATACTCCTGGGTTTAATACTTTAAGTGAAGCATCTCATGAAGAAGAGAAGGTATTATTATTCAATGTAGTATATGAATTGAATATTGCAAGGAATCTTCTTAAGTGTAGACCTTGGAAACAAACACAAGTAATGACCAAGGAATTAGACTTTCAGTATTCTTTGGTAAAAGCTTTCTACCTATATATGGGATTCTTGGGATTACAAGGATTTTCAGATGAATCAATCTACAGGTTATTCTTTAAGAAACAAAGACTTAACCTCTGGAGACAAAAAACAAATTACTAATGAGTGGATGGAATAGAAAATTAGAGGGTCTTCAATCGAATACGGAGGAGACCCTCCACTCTTTAGAGTTTGCTACTTCACAAGAGGCATGGGAGAAATTGAACGAGGCTTTCTTGAGATTAGACCCCGTTCTTTTTGATAAGGGTGCTACTGCAAACAGTGGAGTTGCAGTAGCATACAATGTGTTTATAAAAATACGTAAAGCATGGGTAGACCCAGATTTTGATTATGGCAGGTGTTTTAATTACAAAGAAACTAAGTGGACGAGCTTATTGAATAATTATATTGATTTTAATAAGTTAGACCTCTTACGTAGCAAATTAAGAATCCTGAAGAACAAGTATAATCAGAATTACAATGTTACATATATGTTTAATAATCATCATGATAATGGTAAACAATGTTTAATTGCTGCAACTTTTTCGAAGAGATTTCAAGAGGACATCCCAGTTATTACAATGGTAATCAGAGCATCAGAGATTACAAAGAGGTTAATATTCGACTTCCTATTAATTCAACGGATGGCCGAATATGTATATGGGCCGGACCAGTCAGTACAAATCAACCTATTTGCGACTCAGATGTACGGAAATGTGGAGACCCTTCTAATGTACTCAGCTTATAAACCACTTAAGAAGGTAATCAAGGGTATAGATAACCCTTGGACTAAAAGGGTTAAAGAGGTTTATAAGAAAATCCAAAATGGTACAGAAAAGGAATGGTCTTCATTTAAGGTATTCTTCAGAAGTTTTAAAGTACTTCGTCCGGACTTATATGAATACCAAGCTTTGTTAGCAAAGGACTTGCTATTAGAATATGAAGATATAGAATATCCAGAAAATGTGATATCCTACTCTCAACGTAAAGCATATAAGAAGAAACTTTTAAAGAAACAAAAGAATGAGAATCTACAGTAATTCTTTTGAGTTAATGTCAGAACTTGGCAGAGAACTCAACAGTTATGGTCAAACTGTAAAACCAAAGACCTATCAGAATAAAGTCATTGAAGGTAAAGAGGAATTTGAAACAAAGGAACTCATTTGCCAACAATATTGCTTGACTTCACTCGGAGACCCAGTATGGTTATTTGTATTTTCACATTCAAGAGAATGGGCAGATGCAGAGTTAGGAGAAAGGCTTTGTTGGTATGGTTTAAATCCCGGTACAGCTTGGGAGTTAAGGAAAGACTTATGGGAACAATTCTTAGTTGAGGGTCCAAATGGTAAAAAGTTTGATTATACTTATCCAGAAAGGATTTGGAATGATTTAAGTGATACTGGTAAGTTAGCTTTAGAAGAAGTAATTAATCTTCTTAAAAGGGATAATGATACTCGTAAAGCAGTACTCCCAATATTTCATGGTTCAGATTTATGTTTCCTTGATGGAAGTCGACGTATTCCTTGCTCTATGTATTACGATTTCCTTATCCGTCAAAACGGTAAAGGAGAGAAGGTATTACATATTTGCTATCATCAAAGAAGTTCGGATTTTGTTACTCACTTTGGTAATGATGTATACCTTGCATGGAGACTTATGGAATATGTAGCTCAAGAGGTGGGAGTTAAACCCGGTTACTTATACCACACCATTGATTCTCTTCATTCTTATAAGAAAGATTGGAAATACCTAAATACCAATCTTGAAGATTTACAGGACTCATTCTAATATTAGAGGGATGTATCTACTACATGTGGGTATGTCCCTCTTTCTATTTATTAACATGGAAACGAGATATAAGATAATTAAGAATAAAAGAGAACTTAAGAAACTTATTGCTTGTTGCAAAGCAACGGGTTATGCTTGCTGTGACTACGAAACTAATGCTGAACCAATCTATAACAAAAGTTTCAAGCCAACTATTCTCTCGGTATCTTGGATGCCAGGATTTGGTGCTTCTATTCCCTTAGACCATTTCCAAACTAAAGAATATACTTCTCCCGGATGGAACTGGAAGAAGATGTTAAGGAAATTTGGGGAAGAGATTATTGAGAATTATGATATTGTAAAAGTTGCATGGAACTGGAAATTTGATGACCAGATTAATCAAAAGTATCATATCTATTATAGAGGTACATGCTTAGATGGTATGCTTGCAAAATATGTTCTCAATGAAGAAAAACCTCACGGGTTAAAGGATATGGTTAGAAGGTATCTACCCGAATATGGTGATTACGAAAAGCAAGATAAATTCGATAAGATACCCTGGGATAAAAAAGAATTAGACCCATTATGTAAATATGGTTGTCAAGATACAGACTTTACATTACGATTAATGATATTCTTTGAGAAGAAGTTAATTGATTTAAAGATGTATTCTGTATTCCGTAATTTATTTATGTGTAATTCCCGGGTATTAACCTCCGTAGAGAAAGAGGGATTATACCTTGATAGAGATTTCAACCAGAAATTACTTGAGGAATATAAACCGAAGATTGATGCTGCTAGACAAGCAATATATGATTTACCAAGGGTAAAGAAGTTTGTAAAGAAATTCAATCAGCAAAAGGTTGAGAAATATATCGAATCTATTGAGGCTGAACTTGAAGAATTAGATTATAATGACCCAAAAGATAAACGTAAGATTGATTCAAGGGAACAGAAGATATCTAATATTCGTGCAGGAGTATTTACTACCAAGAAGGAGCAGGATTTAATTAGACCTATCAATCTTGGTAGTCCAGTTGATTTACCAGCACTTATGTATTCAGATTCTGGTTTTAAATTCCCAGTAATTAAAAATAATGAATCTGGTAAGCCAAGTACAGATGAAGATACTTTGGTTGAATTAAGGTTAACAGTAAAAGACCCAGAATCTCCAAAAGCAATATTCCTTGATAAGCTACTTGAATTAAGAGGTTTACAGAAAATGTATACTACCTATATTGAAGGTTGGCATGAAAAAGTCCAAGATGATTCTCGATTACATGGTAGGTATAATATACATGGAACAGATTCTAATCGATTCAGTTCTGCTGACCCAAATATGCAGCAAATACCAAAGACATCTGTAGACCCAAATATTAAGAAACAATTAGTTGCTCCTCCGGGTTATTTATATATGGCATTCGACTATTCTCAAGCAGAATTAAGAATGATGGCTCATCTATCTGGAGACGAAACTTATTTGGAAGCATTTGCCAAGGGAGTAGACCCTCATCTTGGTATAGCAGCAGCAAAATACGGTGTATCAATCGAAGAAGCAAGTAAAGCTTATGAAGATGAAACACATCCCGATTATAAGTTATGGAAGGTAAGGAGAAAGCAAGCTAAACAGATTGCATTTGGACTTATTTATGGAATTGGTAATAAATTGCTAGCAGTTAAATTATCTGACCCAAAAGCAGGTATTATAGTTACACCAGAAGAAGCAGCAAAGGAAATGGAAGTATTCTTTGGTCAACATCCTAAGATTAGGAAGTTTAAAGAGAAACAAGAGAAATTCCTTCGTAAGCATGGGTATTACACACAGTTATTTGGTACTAAACGAAGACTCCCACAAATATATTCAAATGACAAGCAAGAAGTTGCTTATGCAATTCGTTTAGGTCTTAACTTCCCCTGTCAAGGTGCTGCAGCAAATATGACAAATTTTGGAGCTATCCTTGTTTATTGGTTAATGAGACAAGGTAAATTACCCATGATGAAAGAAGCTTGTACAGTACATGATGCTGTATATATGTATTCTAAACCTCAAGATATTAACACCTGGACTGTATATACAATCTGGAATATCCTACGTAACCCAAGTACGAAAAGGTATTTCGGATTTCAAGTTGATGATGTTGATATGGACATGGACTTTACCATTGGTAGAACTATGGCAGAGGAATTACCCTTTATCCCTGGGTATGATTATAATAAGATGTTACAACCCGATTTCTCAGTAGAGGAATATATGGCTGAACATAAGAAATATAAACATATCCATATTAAGCAATTTAAAGAGAGATTTAATAAACAAATGAAGGCTTATGAAAAAGATTTTGAACGGACCCACGATTTACCGAGCTAAATGCCCATACTGTGATTGTGAATTTGAATATGACTACTCAGAAGTAGATTCATCCACTTTTGCTGATTGTAAATTAGTTAAGTGCCCAGGTTGTAATAGGTATCTTCATCATAAAGAAAATCCAAAATCACATACAGGAGTGAAGAAAGAGGATACTATGACAACATAAATAATAAAATATTATAAACTATATAAATAATAAAATATTATAAACTATGGCAACTGAAGAACAAATAATGAATACAAATAGGCTATCATCTTTAACCTATATGATATCTGCCTGCTTAGAGTTCTCTATTCAAAATCTCAATCGTCAATTAGACCTATGTAATTTGAGATTAGTCGGTAGAGATAAAATGGTATTCAACCGAGTTAGGTCTCAGATAGAGCAACTTCAATCAAATCTCAAACTATTAGAGGATTTGGCATTTGGTGTAATGAAGGACGAAGATGCAAGGTTAGCTTATGAAGATGCTACTCATATTTATTGGGCTCTGTTTATGACTTTAGTAGATAGAGGAGGAACAGATAATTTATGTGATTTAAGATTCAAAGCTTTAATCGATATAATTGGTAAGTATGAATCTATTCTTCACTTGCCTGGTTTAGATACTGCATACCATTGTGCATTTGCTCAGGTATCTAAAGCAATTCAAGAGGGTAAATATTCAAAAGAAGATTTTAAGAATTTATTGAAAGTACATGAAAACGGAACTGAAGAAACTAAGGGTTAAATTCGAAGGTAATATCATAACCATAGATATTGCTAAGGAATTATCCATTAATGAAAATATCATTAATTCTCAGTTAAGGGAATCCCCAACTAGTTATTATATACTTTGCTCATTAAGAGATAAGTATATTAAAGAAAGGGATGCTCTAGCAAGAGAAAAGGATGAAGCTTATTCTGCTGCTTGGATATTTATTAAAGAATCTAATGAAAGGTTCAATAATGATTACGTTGCTCATAAGGCTAATATATCTCCCAAGTATAAGTCAATATATCAACGGTATTTAAAAGCAGTAGAAAAGGCTAACAAGTATATTTCAATATGTAGAGCTTATGAGTCTAGAGAGAATATCTTGAGGACTATTAATGCCAACATGAGGAAGCAACAATAATAACTATAAGTAATTACTAACTTTTAAAAACGAATTAAGAATATGAATTATTCACTATCTTTCATTTCTGCTATGGTAGCAGCTCAGTTTGATAATCAATTACCAGGATGTCCAACTGAAAACCGAGTTCTTATCTTATCACCAAAAGAAGTAAACCAAACTAGGGGTGGGCTTATTATCCCGGAACAGGTAAAAGAGGGAGTTCCTCGTAAGGGAGTTATAGTTAAACTCGGTGAGATTACCGAAGAGTATAGAACTTACCGGGATTTGGTGCAAATAGGTAGAATAGTTACCTATGGTTTGTATGCCGGTAAGGAACTGGAATTTGAAACAGACAAGCTTACCCCAGGCTTACAACAACTTTTGGAAAAGAACACTTTAACGGTGTTGAGTATGAATGAGATAATTTACTCAGAACCAAATAATAACGATTAATATGGCACTTGACAAAAAGGAAAAGAAGAAAGTTTCATCAGATGGACTTTCTACAAAAGAAAAGATGCTGGCTAGAAAGAAACAGCTAGAATCTAAGGGAAACGGCAATGGTTTGGTATTCCCTAAAGAAGGTACTTTACGAATGAGAATCAAATCTCCGGGAGATGACCAGGAATTGGGTATAGAAATTGTTCAGTTCTATCTTGGAGGTAATCTGGGAGGAGTAATATCTCCGGCTACTTTTGATGAACCATGCCCCTTCATGGAAAAATATCAAGAATTGAAAAACTCAAAGGATGAGGATGACAAGGAACTTGCAAAAACTCTCGTACCAAGAAGAAGATACGTTATTGGTGGTCCGGTCTATGCAGACGAAAAGGGAACTAAATTTGATTACGAGGGTAAAGATAAGGGAGTTCTAGTTCCACGCTCTGTTTATCAAGATATTATCGACTTATACCTCGATGAGGATGAAGCTGGTGATATGACAGACCCAAGAAATGGATACGATATCAAAATTATTCGTTCGGGTTCTGGTAAGCTTGATACTACATATTCTGCTCGGGCTTGTAAACCAACCAAATTGGACAAGAAGTACCAAGGTAATGTAGACCTGGAAGGTATAGTTCGTTCTCAAATCAAATCATATGATGAACTGGAAGAACTTCTTGCTAAGTTCTTGAATGAAGACCATGGAGGAGACGATGACGAGGATGACAAACCAAAGAAAAAGGCAAAAAAGAAAGGGATTCACAGAGACCATTATATGGAGGATGATGAACCCAAAAAGAAAAAGAAGAAACGTTACAAATCAGATATTTAAAGGTTAGTTAAACATAGGGTTTCATTCGAAGGTGGTAATTAGATTCGTTCAGTTATCACCTTCTTTAGTCTAAATACATTACATTATGGTATCAAAAGAATATTGGGCAAACTTATCAGATGAAGATAAGTCAAAGATTATAAGAAGATTTTGTGAAATTAATGATATTGGGCCAGACTTTGATTATGCAAAGGTGAGGGATTTTTCTGAAATGGTTAAACAGAAATATAAAGAATCTGGAATATACAGAAATAATCAATTTTGGGAACATCCCGTTTTAATATTGGAATTGGTAGACCCTCTTATGGCAGAAATGATATTATCATGGATGTATGTCAAAGTAGAATTACCCAATGGAGAGAGGTCTGAAGTACCCTTCATGGGATATCACATAGTAGAACTTGTATTTGACAAGGGTAGTCTCATGAAGTTTACCGATGAAGAGAAAAACGTATTGAATCAGGCAATGAATATTTTAAAATCAAGAGGAATTTAATATGGCAAAGAAAACTAAGGTTGGTTTAAAGGTACCAACAAAAAATGAGATATTAAAGAAATATGGTAGTATCATGAGATTGGCTTCAGATACAGTAGAATCAAACTTATGGTTACCCTCTACTTTCTTTGCTCTCAACTATACATTTGGTGGTGGTATACCATTTGGTAAAGTACTTGAAGTAGCTGGAGAAGAATCCTCTGGTAAATCCCTTATTGCATATAACTTTGCATATACTTGTCAACAACTTGGTGGGCATGTTATATGGGTAGATGCCGAACAGTCTTGGATGAACTCTTGGGCAGAAGCTAATGGAGTAGACCCAGAAAAAGTTACGGTATTAACAGATACTCGAATCGAGTATATTTCTGACGCAGTAGCAGATTTAGCAATTTACTTACGTTCTCAATTAACTAATAATGAACCGATTCTCTTAGTGATAGATTCTATTGCTGCTATGGATTGTGCAGATAACATAGATTCTAAAATGGTAGAGGGTAAGGCTGAAATGGGAGGTAGAGCAAAAGCTCTTTACAAATACTTCCGTATCAGAAGTGAATTATTCTATAGATTAGGAGTTACACAGATTTACATTAACCAATTAAGAACTGCTTTAAATGTCGGATTCGGAAAAGATAATACAACTACTACAGGAGGTGCAGCACTCAAATTCTATGCTTCAATCAGAGCTGCTTTCTATTCAGGAAAATCTATCACAGTTAAGCAAAACGGTAAAGAAAGAAAAGCTGGAAAGCTTGTCACAATTAGACTTATTAAAAATAAGGTTGCTCCTCCAAGACCTACAATCAGCAAATGTCCGGTTTACTTCAACCCTAAATTCCATGAAGTTGGATTTGATAGATGCTATGCCTTAGAAGATGTATTAGTAGAGAATGACATCATCGAAAAATCCTCAGGTGGAGTTTATAAGTTCAAAGGGAAGACTCTTGCAAGAGGGGAGGAAAAATTCCAAAAACTTCTTGAAGAAGATGATGAACTTCGTCGTAAATTACTTCGTAAAGCTGGAATAAATACTATTGGTGCTACTAGAAAGAAGATAGTAGCATTGACTACTAATTTATATCCAGTAGATGGAGTAGAATATGAATCATTTAACGAATCAGATGACGAGGAGGAAGACGATGAGTAAGAAAACAGTATTATTGATTGATGGAGAGAACATTCTCCATCAATCTTTTCACAAGTTCGAGAAACTTAAATCCACAGACGGTAAACCAAGTGGAGCAATATTTGGATTTTTCAAATCACTTCACATGTATCTTACCAGGTTTGAACCCAATGAAGTAGTTATAACCTTTGATAACGGTCATTCACCAGTAAGGGATAAGTTATTGCCTAACTATAAGGGACACAGAAAAAATATATCGGTTGATTATGAATCCTTGCAAATACAAAAGGCAATTATAATGAAGATATTAGGTATGCTAAGAATTTCTTATATATTTGATAAAAGGAATAAAACTCAATATGAGGGAGATGATTTCTTAGCATACCTAATTATTAATACTTATCGTTCGGATAATGTAATCTTGGTATCATCAGATAAGGATTTTAATCAACTTCTAAACAAGAACGTTAGGATATTAAATCCAAGAAAGGATGAAGTTATTCGAATGGGTAATTGTAAAGAGTTATTTGGTTATCATTCACATGAGACCGTTGAATACCTTGCAATGGTAGGTGATACTTCCGATGATATCCCTGGTTTTAAAGGTATAGGTCCAGTAACTGCAAGAAAGATATTAGATGAGTATAAATCAATCTACAAATACTTGGAAGCTAAACCTAATAAAGAGTACCAAGAAGCTTGGGAAAGGAATCGTAAGTTGATTGATTTATTCTGGTTTGTAGGTAATGTCCCTTTAGATAAGATACCTCTCAAGAGAAAGAAGACTTTCAACTATGATAAATTTAGGAAACTGTGCATAGAGTATTCTCTTGCTTCGTTCCTAACTAAAGAATTTATTAAACCATTTAAAGAGTTATCCGAATGAAAATAATGTTTGCAGGTGCAAGTGGAGTTGGGAAAACCACTTTAGCAAAAGAAGTTCTCGGGATGATTAAGTTTGATGTAACAGAATACCCTCCAGTATTGGATTTTATATCTGGTAGTGTATCAGACTTAATACCTAAAACAAAGGATATGTCTCATAAAGAGATGTTAGAAAGGGATTCAAAGGATTTGTTACTCGAAGATTTTCAGGTAATGAACCTAAGAAACAAAATGTTCAGAGATAGGGATAGATTTGTTACAGATAGAAGCTATCTTGATTTAGCTGCCTATTTCTATTACAAGCAAGCCAAGAATGTTCCTAAATGTGAAATGGAACACTTTTTCGAAACTTGCAAGATGTTACTCAATCAGCAATGTACTCACCTCATTCTATTAGACTTTACTACTGCAATGGTAAAGGAATGGGTTATGGAAGATAATGGCAAACGAATAGAGAATAATTACTTCCAGTTCTTAATATCTTCTATAATGGATAACGTATTGAACTTGTGGGGATTCTTACCAACTAAGGAAATATCTTCTATCTATAAGAATATATTTAAGAATCAACTTTTGGAATATGGTGCAACAGAAGGAGTAATCAAATCCCTGTATGGTGAAACTAAAGTTCTCTGTATAAGAGAAGCTAATTTGGATATTCGTAAGAAACTTATTATTGATTTTCTTCATGAGTAAAGAAGTAGTATTTATAGCATTCTCGGATTTGCACATCAATTTATGGGCAAAATTCAATGAGAACAACAATAGGACCTTGAATAGTATCAAGGTCCTTGACGTTATTGCAGGTCAATGTGAAAAGTACAAATGTCCTGCTTTGTTTTGTGGAGATTTATTTCATAAGCCAGAATCAATTGACCAAGATTTAGCAATATTCGTTGCTGAACAGTTCGATAGGTTAGAGAGTAACTATCCAAAATTCAAAATGATTTATATAGACGGGAATCACGATTTGAAATCTGTAAATCATATTGATAGGATAACTAAGGGATGGCCTTTTGTATTTCATAAGAATTTTATGAGTTGTGTTAATCTAACCAGAATTAAATGGTGTTCTTATGGAGATTACCACATTTATGGAGTTCCCTATATTGATAATAATGTGGGTCTAAGTGAATATCTTAAGAAACTTAAACTAGATAAGAATGTAAAGAACATACTTCTTCTTCATACGGATTATCCAGGAGCAAAGGATACTGATGGTAGAGAAGTTGATTCTGTAGAAAATCTAAATGTAAATATCTTGAATAGGTTTGATTTGGTATTATGTGGTCATATACATAAACCCCAAAGACTATCAAAGAAGGTTTATATGATAGGAGCTCCTAATCATCAAAGGAGAACCGATAGAGATTGTAAATTAGGCTATTGGAAGATTTATTCAGACTTATCAATGCAATTCGTACACCTTAAGCAATTTCCTAAATTCGTAGATGTAGAATCTGAAGAGGATATTAAAGATGATGGCAATTATTATACCGTTTTACCTAAGAAAACTAGTAACTTAGTAAATACTAACCATAAAATTACTAAGCAACTTTCTAAGAAAGCTCTAGCAAGGAAGTATCTTAAGGAAAAAGGTATAACTGAACAAGATAAGAAAGAACTACTGATTGACATACTTAAAAAAGCTGAATCATGTTAACATTTACAACAATGAACGTAGTAGGGTTCTGTTCAATAGAAAACCTACATATACCTTTAAACCCAAGTTGTACCATACTTATCAAGGCACCGAATGGTAAAGGTAAATCAACTATCTTATCGGCATTGGTATGGGCAATATATGGTAAAAATTTAAAAGGGGTATCAGAAGTAACTACCTGGGAAAAGGTAAGACCTAAAGATTACCAAGGAGTAATGGTAGAGGTATTCTTTCAAAAAGGAGAACATATCTATAAAATTATCAGATGTCAGAAATGCAATATAGTTCTTGAGGATGGAGCTAAAGGTAAAGATAGGCTTATTCTTATGAAAGATAATGAGGTAGTAAATGTAAAGGGTAAGAATAAACTACAAGATGCCATTAATGCAGAGCTTGGTTTATCTTACACTCTATTTATGAACTCAATTATGTTTGGTCAGGGTATTAAACGACTGATACAAGAATCTAATTCAGATAAAAAGAAGATATTCGAAGAAGTATTTGATTTAGAATTTCTTAATATTGCCAAAGGTATAGCTATGCAGGATAAAAATAACCTATTAGCTCAGGCAAACGAAGTAGAACACCAATCTGCTTTATTAAAGAAAGAACTTGAAGCAAATAAGGAAGCTTACTTTGATTTACGTGATAGAGAGAAAGGTTTCAAAGAAAAAATAAAGTCAGAACGTAGAGAATTAAAGAAAGATAGGGAAGACCTAACTAAGCAACTTATTAAAAAACAGCAACAACTTAAGGACGAGGTAGAGCAGAGTCTTAGGGTTAAGATTAAGAAACATACTGATTATGTAGATGGTCTTAAATCTAAAATAAAACACAACCGTAATATTTCAGGAGTATCATTACCAGATTTTGTAAAGAAACTTAAGATACAGTTAGATAAAGGCCACTACAAACGTGCTAAAGAGAGCGTAGATATTATCTATAAAGCCATTATAAACTCAGACAAACTACAAGAAGAATATGAGGATGCTCTTGGTAGGTTGGATGAGTTGAAAACTACGAATGAGAAGTATAAGAGACTTCAAAAAGAATGCGATGATATTGCTTCTGATATTGCTGATATTGATGAAGAGTTGGAAAAGCTCAAACAAGAGAAACTTAAGGTTATGTCTCCTAAATATAAAGAGAAACTTAAGGAAATTAGAAAAACTCTTCGTAAGGTAGACGAAGATTACCACAATAAAGAGTTAGAGTTAGAAAATTACAATTGGTTAATCAATGACCCTCTCGGTAACAATGGAATCAAGGCTTATCTATTCGATTCATCTTTGGATATGTTAAATAGAACCCTTGATAAATATTCTCAAGTATTGGGATTTAGGATTGAATTTAACATAGACTTGGGTACTGCTAGAAAAGAATTTTTTACTCTAATTGAAAGAGATGGGCAAATTATTGATTATGATGAACTTAGCGGTGGAGAAAAACAACTGGTTTGTGTTGCAATGGCATTTGCAATGAATGAATCTCTTACAATGTCTAAGGGTATAAACCTTGCCTTTTTGGATGAGGTATTCGAATCATTAAGCTCTGATAATGTAGAAGTAGTAACCTCTTTAATCAGACATACTTTTGCAGATAAAACCCTATTCTTAATTACTCATTTAGATTCTCTTCCTCTATCAAATACGAAAATCCTGCAAGTCGAAAAAGTCAATGGCCTAAGTAGTTATAATTTACTATAATGTTATAACTACAAGACATTAACCTATGAACTCAAAAAATAAAGGAAACAGATTTGAAAGAAAAATAGGAGCCTGGTTTACTCAGTGGACTGGGTTCAAATTTGAAAGGAATCGGGCAGGTTCAGGAGCTTGGCATTCTAATAAGGATGCCACTTCTGATTTAACCTGTACAGATGAAAAACATGCTCATCGCTGTAAGATATCTATCGAATGTAAAAACTACAAAGATATCAAATTCGAACATGTACTGCTTGGTAATAAAACTTGTGATATCCTAAGATTTTGGGAACAAGCAAGCAAGGATGCTAAAAGGGCAAATAAACTCCCTATATTATGTATGAGGTATAACTCTATGCCTGCAAATGAATTTTTCTTCGTAGTAGAAGGGGGAACTGGTACTCTGGGAGATTTTATATGGGTACAATCTAAAAAACCCAGTATGTCAATCAGTACTTCAGTTAATCTTTATGTATTTCTTGCAAGTGATATTCTGGAGAATGTTAATTATAAGCAAGTACATAAGCAAGCTAAGTTAATCATCAAAAAGAAATAATATGAAACGTATCCCTTATTCTTATTGTATCTTCTACATAGAACGAAAGTATTATCAGAACATTAATAAAGAACTTAAAGAAAAGGGATATAAAAAAGTACGTGCTATTATCCCTACGATAAACGTTTTAAAGAAAACCGCAAAGGGTAAGATGATATTCGAAGAAGTACCTATCTTATTCAATTATGGTTTTATCAAGATGCCTACAGAGTTAGCGTACTCTAGACCTTTTCTAAACAAACTGAAGAGAAGTATATCAGGTATAAGAACTTGGTTAAAGTCTACAGAGACTCTTCATGAAAGAAAGAAGAAAGCTAGAATAGATAATTCTGAAGACTTTGATGATTTCTCATTGGTAGCTACATGTACCAGAAAGGATGTTAAAAGGTTTAAGAGGATGGCAAAAGAAGGAAAGAAATATTCTGTAGACGATTTGATGAATGTTAAGATAGGCGATTACTTAGTACTCAAAGGTTATCCTTACGAAGGAATAGATGCTACGGTATTAGGTATAGACCACATAAATAAAATGATACAACTTCTTTTATATCCGGAAATGGGTAAAATGGAAATATGGTTACCCTTTGATAACGTAATCTATAGCGTGTACCAGAATTATGACCCAGATAAGTTATATGCTAACTCCCAAGATTATGACCCAAATGAGATAACAAGTGAATCAATAGATAGAATAATGGATTTTAGGAGGAATTAATATGAACGATGCTCAGAAGAAAGCTTGGGACTGCTTAAACGAAATAGAGAGGCAGTCTTTATTCCTTCAGTTATCCGAAAGCAAATCTTCATGGGAAGCTGGTGAAATTTTAAAGTTGTCACATTACAAGTATTTAGAAATCAGAGAAAGGTCAGAAAAGTTCTTCAGATTATTCTCTGATTTTTTCGAGTTACACACTTCTATTTTTCGACCTGACTGCCCTTGCGAACGAAGCTTTTGTGATTTTATTGAAGGATGTATTGAAAAGAGATTAACAAGGAAAGAAGCAAGTCTATATACTGGAGACTCTTCTAACTTACTCTCAAAGGTAAGCAATAGTAATATCGAAAGGAATATGAAAAGACTCAAAGAATCAGAAGACCAATGGGACTTAGATTCAATGAGATTAATTCTAGAGTTCGATAGGTGGAATAACTTTAGGATTCTACCAAGAATGCTACAACAGCCTTCTGCATTTAAAAGGCGGTTGAATAAGAAGGACAAGATATACATTAAATACCTTTTAAACCGAGTACCAGAATGGATGCACACAAAACTGAAAGAAAGGTTTAGATATAAAGTAAAACCCGGAAAAAAGAAATACTGGGTATGCTTAATATCAGAAGAATTATATACAGATGGATATCTATTAATGCCAGTAAGACCTTTAGATGAGGTAGTTAGTGAATTTAGTAGATTCTATATGTATGTATTCGAAAAGAAAGATGATGCAGATACATTTGGATTTATGGTATCCAAGTTTATGATTAAAACAGTTGATGTAAAATTAGGACAACGCTTCTGGCCTGAGTACAGATGCTGCGTGGAAAAAGCAGTTAACTATAATCAAGTGAATAATATAGAATTCAGTATTAAGAAACTTGATATGGCCTTCAATGCCGATAAGGTTAAAAAGAAAAGGAAGAAAAAGCCTAAATCAACGGCTGCTGAACGCATATCAGATACCTCAGCTTTTTATAAAAATAAGTAGAAATATTTCTTTATATAAATAAAAAGTATTATATTTGCAACAAATTAAAATAAAAGATATGAGAAAGAACAAAAAGAATAAACCAGCACCCTCAAAAGAAAAAGCCAGTTTCCTTGGTTCAGCCGTGAGGAATATGACTTACAGGGATTTAAAAAGAAAAGCCATAGTATTGGGTATGCCTTTCCCTGATGCATGTGCTGCTGGAGTTTTCGATTTAATTGATTATATCGAAAGGTCAACTAACAAACCAGACAAATCATTAATTGACCAATATGATGATTGGATGGATAAACAATTGGAGAACATAGGTTATTCAAAGGATGACCCTTTAAGGAATTCGAAATTAAGGCTTGGGTTTCTCGGAGAAGAAGGAGAAGATGGGCAAAGGAAATCCAAAAGGGTTCCAGGAATAAAAAAGCCAAGGGAGAAGAAACCACCAAGAGAAAGGGATGAATTTAATCTCATCAAGGGAACTAAGAAATCCTATGTATGGTCATTAGTTGCAAAGGGTTACGATTTAGAAAGAGTAACTAGAAGGATGAAAAAGAAGTTCCCAGATGCAAACGATAAATCAATAACACTTTGGTTTAGAACTGCAAGGAGGACTATGAACAATGGTAAAACTAAAGGAAAGTAGTAGGGAACCAATCCGAGAAGATAGATATTATATATGGACATGGAGACCAGATACAACCAACAAATATATTACCGAAAAAAGTTTATATCGGAAACACTTAACCGGTATCCCTTATTTCACAAGGTACCAGATAAAAAAGACTTTGGTTTATATGTACGGAGTAGATGTTCTTCAATATATTCATATCATATCAGGCAGGAAATTACTTAGGCAAGGGATAAGAACACTTCAAGATATGAATGGTCTAAGACATAAATCTGGTTCTACTAAATTCTGGTATAAAGGGAGATTAGTAAAAGCCAGGAAGTTTATTATCCCGGATGAATATAAAATTGATAAACACAGAAGACGAAGGTTCATGGTTCAAATGCACCGGGTCTTTAAATCAAAAGGAAAGAAGGTATTCAATGAAAGGTACTCACAAAAATTGTATGGACAACGGGAAGGCATATCTTCCAAGTATATCCGGAAGAAGAGAATACAAATCCATTCTGCTATCTTACAGGATTTACAACAGGCTGAGTCAAGAGGAAAAGAATAAATATAATATTTTTTCTTTGCAATATCCCCCATTGGTATGTTCCTTGGCCTTGTATCTAAGAAAGAAATTAGATATCCCGATACAGAAAGTACTATTTATCAAAGCACAAAGGGATATGCTTGATATCTTTTATGATGAATCTTTAAATCATTTGGGATGGCAACCAAAAGAAAGGTTCTTAGTAAAAGCTTTAAGATTTCAGGGATTCATTCCTGTAAGCAAATATAGGATGAGAAGTAAATATGCCTACATTATGACAAACAGGATGCTAGAAAATGAATATTGGGTATTTCCCATGAGATTAGCTGATAACTATAAATCAATGCAAAATCCAAAATACAAATTCTATACCGAAGTATTTGGTAAGGTTGGTATTCCTGGAATAATTAAAATTAAATACAGCAATGGAAACTAAAAACCCAGTACCGGAAGTAAGGGTACATAAACAATTAAATCCGTTCATGGGTAAATCCTTTAAGGTTAATACCTATAATGACCAAGATGAAGTTATCGATACAGAAGATGTAAAGATAGAATCTCAAGAAGAACTAAAGACCGTAATTGATGAGGTAAAACAATATAATATTGCATTTGCTTATCTTACGGGAAGTGAAAGAAAATACAAGAAACTTATAACAGAGTGATATAACTATTGATTATTAACATTTAAACATTTACGAAAATGGCTAAGAAAGAAACCAAAAAGGTAGAGTTAAAGGAAGTATCTCGCAAAGAGATTAATGGTGCAATCATCATTACTTACGAGGATGGCTCAGTAAAAATTATCCCAGCTCCTATTATGTTGTCTGCCGAAGAAGCAAAAGACTTCTTTGCTTCAGAAGAGGAAGATGATGACGACGAAGAAGAGGACGATGACGAAGATTCCGATGAGGATGATGATGATGAGGACTCTGATGATGAGGACTCTGATGAAGATGACGAGGATGATGAAGACTCGGACGACGATGAAGATGAGGACGAAGAGGAAGAAGAATTAACCGGTGAAGCTCTTGCCGAAATGGACTTCGAAGAACTGGAAGATGTTTGCGATGACAAAGATCTCGAAACAGACCCGGATGACTTTGAAGAAGATGATATCGAAAAACTTCGCAAAGCAATTGCCAAAGAATTGGGTCTCAAACTCCCGGCAAAGAAAGAAGCCAAAGGTAAAGGCAAAAAAGGAAAGAAGTAATTCATTCTCCGGCTATGAAGGTTGGGCTAAAGCAATAGCCCACCTTTATCATAAGAAATAACTATTGTTCTATTAAATAAAACTAAAACTTAAAAGATTATGGCAACTAAGAAAAAAGAAGACACCAAGAAGAAAGGTGGCAAAGAAAAAGATGCTGAAAAAGAAGCAAAACGTAAAGCTCGTATGGAAGCTTTGAAAAACCGTCCTGCAGAGCAACGTCCAAACAGTAAGCAAATTGATGTTATCAAAATCAATGATAAATCCGAAGTTCAGAACTACGGTTACGCAGTAAAGAACAAAGAAGGATATCAGGGAGTGGTGGTAACATCAATTCTGGTCATCGACGGTAAACCAACTTCTACATCCGTAACATTCGTACCGGGCAATCTAACCGTAAAATCCAAAAAAGGACACGGTATTATCTGTAACCCGAAAGCTAAAAAGGCTAAGGGCGAAGAAGAGGAAGCCGGAGACGAAGATTAAACTTCTATCCCTTACTTATTAGCGATGTTCTCGCTAATGGTTTGCATAGTTTATTAGTATTTCAAAAATTATGTTGGGAGCCTATTGCCTGAGAAGGTAGTAGGCTTTATTTATTTTATAGGTTATGGAAGACAAAAGAGAAATCAGAAAGAATATAACTATTCTTGCATTAGATAATCTTATTCAGAATTATACTAATGCACTAGAAGATAAAGATATGGACCCTCCCTTATCGAATGAAGAAAGGGAACTCTCTGAATTAATTATTAAAGAAGCCAAAGAAATGCTAACCGAAATGGCAATCGAAAATAAACCAATACCAAGACCATCATGGAAGAAATGAATTTAAGAACCATCATACAGGGTATTCAAGCCGTATTAAAAGATATGGAATATACTCGGTATATGATTAAGGTTACTCCTCCTCATAAGAGAGGTAAATATCAAACCCATGTTATTCACCTTCAATATCTTAAACGTAGGCTTAAGGATTTTAAGGGTAGGCTAGATAAAAAACTAAAAGGTACTATCAGTACTGTAAAGTTTAAATATGTTAATTATTCAGATGGACGAGAAATGGTTGCAGAACAAACTTTTGTCAATCTTACTGAGCAAGAGATAAAGGATGCCTTAGAACTTGGAGCCATTCTTGAAAATGCAAGTATAGAAATCCTAGAAATTAAGGAAATCCCTACTTCGATTAGGATATTATAACTATGGATAATTACTAAGGAAATTTCAATCCACTTAAAAATTTTAGAAACATGAAGAAAGACAAGAAGAAAGACAAACCGGCTAATAAGACTCCGGAACTTTCAAAGGCTAAAAAGGCATTGGATGCTTATCTCAAAGAGAACAACTTGGACCCTCAAAAGGATTGGTCAAAAGACAAGAAACATGGTAAAAAGGTTACTGAACTCTTGAATAAGCTCAACAAGGAAAGGGACAAAGTCGCTGCCCAGTATCCTGAAAAGGATTTAAAGAACGAAGCCAAATTGGTAAAAATGAAAAAAGCCAAAGAAGATGAAAAGGCTTCAAAGAAAAAAGAGAAAAAAGAAAAGAAGGAATCTAATGGCCGAGTTACCAAATACGATTATCCTCTCATCGACGGCAGAGAAATGACTTCCGATGAAAAGAAAAAATATCGTATGGAACAAAGAAAACTTGCTGCCGGTAAAGCTCCGAAAGAAGAAAAACCCAAGAAGGAAAAGAAAGAAAAGGCAGAAGCTACTGAAAAGGCTGCTCCTGCAAAGAAGGACAAAAAGGCCAAAGATAAAAAGAAAAAGAAGGCCAAAAAAGAAGAAGATTAATCCCATATCTTATTAAGTATTCGTTAATGATGTAAAGGCCTGGCAAATCACTTTTGTTCAGGCCTTTCTTTTTAATACTAAGACTTTATGGAAGAAAAAACATATAAACCCAAACTGCGTATCACTACACTTGAAGATAATGGCTCCTATATTCAGGATAGATTGGTAGATGCGTATACCGAGATGAATTCAGGGCCAAAGGTACAACACAAGGGACCTATAAGAATAGAGGTAACTCTTACAAATAAACAAGATGTCGAGAATTTTAAGAATTACTTAGATAAGCTCGTAGGTAACTTACCAATCAAAGAACCTTCAGTGGGAAGAGGAAGACCTTCTACTGGTAGTAAACAACTTACTGAATCACCAAGAGAAGATATCTTGGCAGATGTAGAGAAAATGGTTGAAGAAGGTAAGAGCCAACAAGAGATTATTAAGTATCTAAGGGAATTAGGGTTTGTCTTTATTCTTACAGAGGACTTTCTTTTTCATTTCCCAGGATTCGAATTCAACAGTAAGGATGTGGGAGAAGCCACTGACAACAAGCAATATCCTAACTCATACTCCTGGATGGCAAGATGTATCAAACGAGCCAAAGACCCCAAGGCAGATAAATTCGACCCAATGGTCATCTTCGGCTTTAGTATCCTTGGTGGACCATCGAAGAAAATTGTTCCGTACCTTTATAAAGAAAGGAAGAAACCGTTAAGGGCCTCTGTTGGTAAGAAAACCATATCCTTCTCTCAAGCAGAGTTCACAAAGTTCCCCAAGTTTATGCTCGAGGAAGAACGATTAAAGTTCTCTGCAGAACAACGACAATTACTTCTCAACTCCGAGAAAAAGCCTTCAAAGTTCTTTATGAGATGGTACAAAGATATAATATTCCCTGATTCAATCAAACAGAAAATCGAAGAAGCTATCTCTAGATAGACAACCTCTACCTCAGTATTTAATAAAAGAGTATTATTTATTAAAATAAAATTCTTATATTTGTATAACGAAAAATAATATTAAAATGGATGCAGAAACCAAAGAGGTAGTAAAGAACATTGCTCAGATTCAAATTGAGGCATTGACTAATATCAAAAACAATATCACTACAACAGAACCTGATTTACTCAGAAAGTTGTTACAGATAAATGATGAAGAGATGCTTGATTCAGTCAATCATCATATTCAGATTTACGAAGAGATATACGAAATGCCTCAATTGATAAAGACTCTGAATGAATATCAATTATATATCTGTTCTCATATCCTATTCAAAATGGAAGACGAATGGATACATAATTTATCCCAAGGAGTTTACGGGGCATGGGAACTATTACATAGAGAAACTAATAAATTTCATCCTGAACTCACATTAATAATTTAATTTAAAATGGACAAGAACGAATACTTAGAATCAGTTGAATTGAACACTGGAGTTGAAATGATTCCTTGCGAATCCTCAAACGTTGAAGGCTACGGATACGACTCCAAAAACAAACAACTTTGGATTGCTTTTAAAGGCAACAAAGTTTACCGTTATGATGGTGTACCTAAAGAAATCTGCAATGAATTACACCTAGCAGAATCCAAGGGTAAATACGTTTCTTCTAATATCAGAAACAAGTTTAAAACCACGGGCTATGAACTCAGGTCTTAAGAAATTACCTATCATAGGGTTAGCAGGATTTATACTAATTGGATTGGCTATAGGTTCAAAACCTACATCCGATGCAAGCAGGATAAGTCCTGCTCCGTCGTTTAAAAAGAACGATGTACCAGAAACTAAATACAGTTTCTCATTTGCAGATAAGCCTAAGTCATTAATGGATTCAATTCAGGAAATGGCAAACAAACTCGGAAAAAGAATATACGAATATCAGGTAGAAATAGAAATCATTCCAGAGAATCAAATCTACCAGATAAGTAATTCTGGATATCAACAATACGAAGTTACTAGAAAAGGAGTGGGATACTCCCATACATGGGTTAAATTTTATACTGATAAGAAGTTAACTTATCAAGATGCTATTAAGTTTGCAGAGAAATATCCAGAAAAATGTATACCCTTTGTACCTGCTCCCAAGGCTAAATCAGAACTCGATTATTATAACGAAAACCTGGACGAATATTTATCAGACCCAGAAAACGAGATAGATTATGCTCCAGAGATCTTCGACTTCTTAGCCGATTAACCTCAGCTATTTAAAAATATTCTTTTTATTTTATTGCTATATAAAATATTATTCTTATATTTGCAATGTGATAAGAAATTAATTCATTTATAAACATTTTAAATATAGACATTATGAAAAAGAATGAAAACAAGGTTGCTAACCTTATCAGTAACAAAGTTGCTCAACAATTAGAAGGAATTAAGGATGCTACATCCAAGTCTAAAACTACTAAGGCCCAGGGAACTAAAAAGACTAAGGCTCAATTGGTAGAAGAATCCCAGGAAGCTGCCAAGAAATTTGCAGGTGCCAAATTGGTTCAGGTTACTCCGGAAGAACCCAAACCAACAAAGAAAACCTCTAAAAAAGCAGAGGTAGTAAAAGATGTTGAAAAACAACAGAAACCCTCCATCATCGAAAAGGTAATCTCCAACCGGGAAGTAAAATATGTATACCCAGAGGATGTAACCGATACACTGGCCCGGAAGAAATGGAGACAACAAACTCGTAATGAACTTCACAGACTTGAACGGGAAATGTTCCGTATCAAGGACCAAAACTCCAAAGAATACAAGAAAGCTGCCAAGGCATATGAGGACTTCAGGAATAAAGTCCTTAAGCCAGAACAAGTTGCTTGATTTTACCTCTCAGGGAAGGTACTCTGATATCAGAGTACCTTCCTCATTGTATTAACCTTCTAAAGGTATAAAAATGGATTACACTATATTCTCCGCAAAGGAGATGTTAAAGCAAGACAAAGAGTTGGTGGAGTTACATAAGAGATGCGTTAAAACCTACTTAGTTCAACGTTCACTTAAACATAGGAAGATTAAGAAGTTCTTTATTGTATACGACTGGTATATTAACACCAGTAACATAAGAAACTTCTTTTTCAGGCCTGTACCAATATTTGTGCAGGCATTACTCTTGGGACAATTAGACGAAATATCAGATTATGTAAATAAAGACGGTTATGGTAAGAAACATAAGAAAAGAAGAAATAGAAAAGGTTGAGGTAACTTATATCAAAGGTAAGTATGCCTATAAAACCCAATACAATGTAATTAGTGGGAAGAAGCATGAGATACTTTATGCAGGACCAGTTAATGCTTTGCAACCTGCACTAGAGAATATTCTGATGCTGGTTAGAAATCCAACCAGAAGAATCTGTACAGATTCTAGAAAGACACTAAGGAAACTTGAGGAAAAGGCAACTAACCTAAATAACTTCAAGGACCAAGGTATAACCCATATAATAATCTACATATGTTCACGAATATAGTCAAAGACCTATACATAGGTAAATCGAAACTAAATATCCGATTTCAGAATCAAATCATAGAGCCTGAAACCATAGTAGATAGTTTGGGTGTACCTTATCCTAAATTAAAGAAATATCCTACCTTTCCGGACTATGTAGTAATAGGTAACTTTGATGGCAAGGATATTTTTAACATTCAAGTGGGAGAAAACCCTCACATGTTATTAATCACAGGAATCCCCAAAGGTGCCAAGACTTTAGATTGGTACAGGGTAAAGGAAGCAATCTGGTCCTCCTATTATGAGGATAATTACCGAGGATATTTATTTCAGGTCCAGGATGCAACCAAGAAAGTAACACTAAAGGCTTATCCTTTAGAAACAATTAAAGAGTAAATATATGGAAGCAATAGATTACGTAAAGTTATTTAAACTCGACCAAGAGAATTACAACTTCAAAAGGGAAGAGTTTATTTCCGAATTGGGTAAAGAGTTTCTAGATTATTGCCAAACTACTACCATTGGCATTAACCCTAAGACTCATAAGTTATATTATTATCGGTTCAAGGAAATCATTAAGAATTTCGAAAGTAAATTCTGGGCAATATCCAAGCTTAAAGTAGGTGAAGGATTTACACAGAACCTATGGAATGCTTTCTTTGCTACTCAGGTAGTACCTTTAAGAGCAAAGATGTTCCCAGATATCCAACAGTTCATTGAAAAAAGGAAGAAGGAATACCTCAATGAACAAGACAAAAAACAATCTACCTATAAAAAGGGAAGTCATGGCAAAGGAAATCCTAGACCTTCACGGCAATAAATTTATTGCCAAGGATTGGAAACTTTGCCTTAGTATTCCGATAGGCAAATGTGATAAATTAATTTTCACCAGGGATTATGTCTCTGGTGATTCTTTTAATTTGGCAGTGAAAAAGAAAACCTATAAGGCATATTTCTATAACCTTAGTATTAATTGCTATGTATGTTATAAGTTAGAGCTAGTAGGATATGATGAATCTAAAGATATAAGAAAGGCTTATTTATATGGCAAAAGAAGATAAGATAACAAGATTCCCTCGTCCTATGGGTACTACTGCAATGGCTTTAGAATACCAGAAGACACATGAAGAGGAAGCATTGATTAAGGTACAGAATTACCTTATTAATCAATGGTTAATGGGTAATGGTGTTTTGTGTGGAGTAACCTATGATATCAATTCATTCTCTAATAGACTAGGGATTGATATAGAATATGTACGAGTATTCATGAGAGACAGATTATTGTCTTCTAGAATATGGGATAAAGATAAACAGGAAGAATTACTTAACGCGTTATTGGGAGAACAACTAGCATGGGCATTAGAGGATAGAATGGAGATATCTCACCAGTTGCAAATCTTAAGAGATTCCCAAGGAGGTAAATATACTCCTTTCATTTCGTCCGAGGTTAATAAGACATTGAAGCTTAAGTTGGAATCTTCTACATCATTACAATCAATCATTCGTAATCTTACTGGAGGCAATACAACTAATATCTTCAATCAGTTCAATCAACAGAATAATCTCAATGCTGAGAATACTATCTCGATAGAGGAAGCAAGAACTATCGTATTAGAATCTCAAAAGGTACTTACTAAAACTGAAGAAGCAAAACTCTTAGAGGACAAATACGATATCAATTCATTGCCTGAAGTAGTTGCAACTAAGCAAGAGGGAGTAGATACGTCCAAGGAGGGCCTTAATCTTAATAAGAAAGAACTCAATCAAATCACAGATAACTATAAGGCTGCTATGGAAATATCCTCTAAAGAACACCATGAATTGCGTAGGGAGATTGAAATGAGGATTGATACTGATTCATATGACCCAGAGATGGATAGGTATTTAGAGGATGATGAAATACTAGAGGCAGAGGAAGATACATCCCTTGCTGCATCATTCTTAAACAAAAGAAAATAACTTAGAGGCTACCTATTAACGGTGGCCTCAGTTGTGTATATACGGATTTGCATATTAAAATTAAAAGTATTATATTTGCATATCAATTTAAAAATAGACAAATATATGGAAACATTAGACCCCGAATGTAAAAAGACCAAGATTAAGAACATCAATCAAGGTACTTACTTTAAACTCAAACCAACTACTACTGCACCGGTATGGGTAAGAGGAGAATACGAACGCTCAGTAGGCAAATATTCTTGCTTTAAATTCGATGATACCAACCATGAGAAATTCATGAAAGGTTCTCAGGACGTATATATTAACTTTACATTTTAACACATGTTCAACTTATTCAGAAAGAAAAAGAAAATCAGAGTAATCAAAAGCCGCAGACTTATTACTCTACAAAAGTTAGAGGGTATGGAAGATACCTTTAACATTGCTATGCACTTCGAGTTAGAAGACTTTCATTCAAGAGTTCAAACGATACTCAATGAACTTCATATATACGATGACCGGGTATATGTTAATGCGTACAAAGAATACCAAGACCATTACAAGGTATATGATAGAGTACCAGACTTATTGCTCTATAAAATACCAGTATTATTTGCTAATTCATACCCGGGAATTGAGGCACAGATAGATAAGGAATTTGCTTACCAATTCTATATTCCAGATATGTCTTACTATGAGGCTCTACCAAAAGAGTTTAGATTGAATGAGGAGATTGAGGATAATTTTAAATCTATGTATTCAAAGGTATATCCATATTTACCAGATAGTAAGGTATCAGTAAATGAATACGTAGATATTATCCGGTTTAATTATTGCAAGAACTGGGATGTACTTTGGAATAATCCTCAATCAATCGGAAACTACTTTGATGAATGTATGGATATCATTATGTCATTTGCAGATGAAGATTGCTTGGTAGTAGTAAGTAATATCCTTGAAAGATATGCTGAAGAACTCAAAGAGAAATTACGAACCCTTAAAAATAACAAAGATGAACAAGTTTAGATTCAAGGTATCTACCATGTTAGAACAGGTAGAGGACGATTACATTAAATTCGTGGGAGATAACTATGGTGTAAACCGGGATGAGTTCCTTAAAGACTTCAAGGCTAAACTCAATCTTGAAAGCCCTCATGTATCTACAGTACATGCTGAATTGATTGAATACGAACCAAATCGTATCATTATCCAGACTTCTAAATATAATACCATAGCAAAGGAATACAAGGATCATTACCTTTGGGTATTTACTAATAAGGGAGACAGAAAGTACGATTGGGACTTAAACAGATTCCGGGCTCTGCCTCAGTAATTTAAAGATAGATTATTAATTTGTTTGCAGATTAAAATATTATTTTTATATTTGTACATGAATTAATAATCTATCAAAATTTTATAAATGCAAACCAAGTATTACTTATCATTCGAACAAGTTGGAATCATTAGACGTATTCCACTTAAGGAACAGGACCCCGATATGCAGGGAATCTTATGGAGACAACTTAACCCAGGTTCTTCAACTCCTGAACCTGAGTTCATAAATCAATTCTACGAAGAAGTAATTAACCGTTTAAAAACAAAAATATAATGCTAAAAATCGTATTTACCTCAGAAGACAATGAAAACTCTATGTTCGGTATAGAGGAATTTCCTATCTCAGCAGAACATGCCTCACAATTAATGCAAGGCGATATGTCCATAGAAAGATTCCTGGATGATAACTTAAATGCTCCAGATGATATCTCTCGACTCAAAGGCCTTCTCCTAGAAGGAGATACCATTGACCATGTTACAGTTGCTATCAAATTTGAACCAGAATCCGATGTCAAAGAAGACATTAAAAAGCATCTGGTTAATGAACTATGGGAAACCATATATGATACTCTTTATAGCTCAAAGGATACCATAACCCAGGAGACTATAGAAATGCTTCATTCCAATATCGATGCTTTCTACAAACAAGAAGTTACCTGGGAAGTAAAGCCATTCAAAAAGAAGAAACCTTCTTATCAGAGTTAACAAATCAATCAAAAGGCAGTCAATCCAACTGCCTTTTCTTGTATGTAGAACCTCAGCTATATTAAAATAATTGCATGAATAAAGTAATATTTAAAATAAAATGCTTATATTTGTAGTGTAATAATTAAATAATAAAAATATGAAAACAACAACATCTAAATCCTCCATCCAGAACTTAGAAGAGGTACTTCAAAGATTCATTGCTAACAAAAACACTTTCTCCCTCTGTAATGGAGAAAAGGAAAACCTAAAGGCTAACTTATACGAGTTACTTAGTAAGTTATACGATAACTATCAACTTGCTTGCATTGATATCAATCAAATCTGGGTATACGAAACTTGCTATTATACATTTACATTTGAAAGCCTGGTTACAGTAGACCGACCAAGAGAAAACATCATTGCCGATGGCTGCATACGATTTATGCAAAATTTTACCGATGGTGACGGTATCTTTATCTCATTCACCAAGCTAAATAAAAATAATTGGGTTTACCAACTTAACTTCAGAATATCATGAACGAAGAAGAATTAAAATCTCTGGCCTTACAGTTACATAAGGCACAGATACAAGAATATCCCTGGGTCTCAGCAGACCCAGAGGATGCTGAATCCTATATTAGGACTTATGGAGATACTAACGTACACTTGTACTACGATTATTTACTTGCTAACAACATAGGAGAAGTAGAAGAATGACAATTAGAGCTTTTAGAAACAGAGACCATGGACCCTGACTTCAAGGAACCATTTTTAAACGGAATGCCCTTTGACATTACCGAGTCAACATTTGATAGAATCGTACGCTATGCTTCAGGTTGTACTGATGTTCAACAACCAGATGTAATTGCTATGGTCATTCAACACTCTTTAGATAACCGTAAGGAGTTATCAGAATTACTAAATACATGTAATCATACTACACAAATGAGAGTACTCATACCAGTACCAATCTCTTCAATTACCTTTATCAATCAGTACCAAAATACTCTTAAAAAGGCATTAAAGGAGAGAATCAAAGGAACACTGGATGGCCTATCAAAAGAACAACGTGCAGAACTCCTTAATGAGGTACTTAATGAAACTTTAAATGAGGGTTCCCTTAACGACGATTAACCAGTTGTTTTCATATCTATCCCAGAGGCAGGATTCTAACCTAACTAAGAGCCTGCCTCTACCTCAGTTATATTTGCATATATTATTTATTATTCTTATCTTTGTAATGAGAAATAAAAATATATTTATTCATTTTAAAATAGACAACAACATGGTTAATCTTTACAAACTCACCAACTTACTTGAAGCTGGGATGACAATATTCCAACTCAATCAATGGAAAAACGAAGGTATCTGGTATCCAATTACCCAATACAAAAAGGAATCAAACGAAATTGAGGTAGTCACCAACGTATTTACTCCTTTATCCGAGGAAAATCCAAGATTCCATATTCAACTATCAGCTAACTATGATACAGAAAAAGCCGAATGGAATCAATTTCTAGAGGATAACCAATGGAAACTTTATCCATTGCTCAGGAATATACTTAATGTATTCTTACCACCACATGAACCCGGGTACCGTATCTTATATACATTATACCCTGAAGGTTTCTTATCAGTAATTGCCGAACCATTAAAATCAGAGGAGGCCTAACTATGTCACAGTCAAAAACTTATCTTAAATTTAAAGAGACACGTTCCCAAGAGGACCTTGAAACTCTTAACTCATATCTCAAACGTTTATCAGAAATATCCGATATACTCAATGGAGACGAGGACTTGGATAATGAAACCGAAAACAAACTATATGACGAGGATGAGGACCTTACAGATAAAACAGTCCGGCTAATATTCGGAGACGTATTTTTCGTATTTGCCGGGGAATATAACCTTGACGAGTACGATTCCTGGGAGGATACTATCGAGGACCTAATCGAGGACTTATGTACAACCTATCAGGAATTACATGAAGCCTAATATTATACTTATCTTAGTCATGGGAGAAATTATCCTAATAATGGGTGCATCCTCCCATCCTACTAGTAAAGAACCTTTAACTTATGAGAATACTCATTGCTTAATATTAATAATATGCTAGAACAGTCTAAATTCTTAGTATCCTTCGATTGTCAAAACGAAAAATTCTGTGAGGAACTTATAATCACTTACAGAACTGAAGAACTAAGGCCATATCTAATATTCCCAAGGGTAAAACTAAACCCCAACCATCTTCATGTATATCATACTAAAAGGATAATCTCAGAACTTATAGGTATGCCATACTCTTCCATCGAAATAGTTGACCTTATAAGGCTCCAGTAAGTAATCGGGGTTATTGCATATATTATTTATTATTTCTATATTTGCATATCATTAATAATTTAAATATAGACGTTATGAAAGAAGAAAGTAAATTAATCGAATTATTTAAAAAATACCCCGGAATTGCTGCACGCATACGGAGGTCATTTGCTTATCACTACGACCAAATCCAACGGGAAATCGAATCCGAGGTTGCTACCATTAACAAGGACGATGCTGCAACCATTATCGATTATACTACCGAAAACTTATAACATCATGACAACATTAAATTCTACTTCTATCCTTGCATTAATCATTGCACAAAATCCTTATCATATTATCTCTATCCAAGGCCAAATGCCCATGTCACATGCCCAAAATACATATGACTTCGAAATTGCCGAGGATGACCCACATTACGATGATATGGTAAATTACTCTGGCGATATGCTTTGGGTATATACTTATGCCGATAAGGAATCCTTAGAACTCGACCTAATGGATATCCTCAATCAAATGGACTTACTTAGAGGCTGCGATGACCAATACTTTGATTATAACGTAGACGAAGTAGACATGGTACTCTACGGTGCAACCATTATCCAGGAACAGGAAAAATACAAACCTCTTATCATGCAAAAATTCCAACATTACAAGGATAACTTCGATGAGGAAGAACATGCCGAGGAAATCGACTATTACCTTAACTTCCTCGAAGAACCAGAAACTCTTTACACTTTCACCGAAAATATTATCAGTCTTTTCAAATCCTTTATCAAATGAGAACCAAACTTATAATCCTAACATCAATTGCCATGGCTCTAGTAGTCATGGCATTCCCTACTAATAAATTTCAACCTAAAACAGTATGGGAACACTACTGCAAGTATACATTGGGAATACACCCATCCCAGGCAACCGAGGACCAATATGATTACTTCCTTGATTGCTGGTCAGGAGATGACGAATACCAATATCTCTATGACTACTACGAGAAAAAATACCCAGAGTATAACCAAGAACTAAAACATTACGGAAAATGAAACTAAAAATCACAACCTTAGTAATCGTAGAAGAGGGCCAAGTCCAAAACATCTACCATTCACTTGAAGATAACCAAGACAAGGCTTATCAAGAAATCATAAACCAGGTAAATGCTGAATATGGAGACGGAGGAGTATTACAATTCTATTCTCTACAGGGTATCAAGAAATACTTCGAAATCGTACATATCCAAACCCAAGAACTAACATCAATAGGATTCAAAACCGCAATATTAGACCTATGAAAAAGAAATCCAAGAACCAAGTATACATACCTCACCAGGATAAATGGAATGAACACTTTCCTACTCCAGGTAAACCAAACCCCACCAACAAACAAAAATACATATACTTAATCCTACAAGGCCTACAGATAATCCTATTAATCCTATTAGAGACCTTAATCCTAAGAATACCAAACTACTAACCCACCAAACAAAAACAAATATCAAAATAAATACTAAAGCCCAGTATGAACAATAAACAAAATCATACTGGGCCTAACTATGTTACATAATACACACACCTAATATCACCAATCATATAATCAATATACATATAACTAATATAATATTGAAGGCCTTCCGGGGGTGTTGGGATTAAGGCAAACTTCTAGGCCTAGCCCCCCTATCACTATACAACACCACTACTCCAGAGCTATCTAACACATATGTCTCATAGCCTTTGGTCATTATGACCCATTGCCTAAAAGGCCCACAACTAAGGCCCATATGGGTACCTAAATCCCCTTAATCCTAGACCCCTAATGGCCCTTTATATTAGTATATATTATATAGAAATTGGTTAGGATTAGGCAATAGGATTTGGGGATTAGGCATTAAAATATACCATTCATGGCCATCAAATTTATTGGGATTATATTAAATTTTGAGGTAATTTGGCATTAGGATTTAGGCTATTAGGGGTACCTAAAACTAGTAAGTATGTTATTAATGGCCCTTATATTTAGTTAGAAAGAAACTAATAATGGCTAGAAGAGATATGGATTATGTAACTCTTTGATTATTAATAAGTTATAGAGCTATAAGACATTATCCATTAAGGGCCTCAGTAGGATTTGCATATTTAAATAAAATGCAATCGAAAGCTAAGGAAATATCCATCTACCTTAACACAGATGATTGCCTTATGGAATTCTCATCCGAAATCCCTGACCCAGAGGAAATTGAACCCGATTTTACCTTCAACATCGAGTATATAACCTTTCAGGTATACTTCGATTAATTACTTAACCCAAGGGGGCATCTAGCCCCCGTTTATATTATATACATATGGAACTCAACGAATTACAAAATCGATTAACTAACATCATTACAGGTATCTCTA
>ERZ779827.137-NODE-137-length-39629-cov-3.85026_pt1 | contig 39629 bp, 47 predicted proteins | sample MGYA00433089_ERZ779827 | MGnify/ENA primary metagenome ERZ779827 (study PRJEB29588, sample SAMEA2147589) | human gut metagenome | biome: human gut; feature: human-associated habitat; material: faeces | place: Denmark | collected 2008/2010 ...
AAAAAGGACCCTGCCGCAGACGATCAATAATGAAAGGCGCTTTCTTTCAGCGTTTTTTACTTGGATGCGGAAGGAAAAAATGATTGCCGTGAATCCAGTAGAAGCCATTGAACCGTTAAAAGTGCAGAGGAAACCAATAGATTTTTTCTCAGCGGAGGAAATGGCCCGTCTGAAAGATGGCTGCCAGACACTGCGGGAGAGGGCACTGATTGAGGTACTGCGCAGCACTGGCGCCAGAGTGGGAGAAATTGTCCAGATAACCATAGATCAGCTTGATTGGGAAACAGGGGATATCCTGATTCTGGGAGAAAAAGGAAATAAGTACCGCACAATATATCTGGATGCAGATGCTCTATATCATTACCGGAAATACTGGGAATCTCGGACTGACAATACGGAACATATGTTTGTTACTGAAAGAAAGCCGTATCATTCGATCAGTACAAGCTCTGTAAGGTCAATCATGAAAGCAGTGGCTGCCAGAGTGGGAGTCACTAACAGATGCTATCCCCATAAAATGCGTAAAACATTGGGAATGGATCTGAAAAATAAAGGTGTGGATATTGGTACAATACAGGAAGTAATGGGACATGCTGATTCGAGGGTGACAAGCCAGTATTATGCTCAGTCAACACCCGATACTCTTAGGATGGTAAGAAAACGTGCAGCATAATTTCATTATTATATAGCGGGACCCGTCTGGATCCCGCTAAAAAAAGAACCGGGGACAAGTCCTCTTATCCGTCCTTGTAATGGGTATTAGCAAATGGACGATAAAATAAATCATTAGATACTAAGGGGTAAACAGATGAGACATTACGATGATTATGATCTGGAACAGGCATATGATGAGCAGGCAGATAAGCTCCAGGAATGGGAAATAGAAAAACTGGTGTCGCAGCAGGGATTAAGCTGTCTGTATCGGACTACTACCAATAGGGCAAAGAACATAATCAGCGGGAATGAGCTTCTGGAATCCCAGGTGTATCCGTCATTTTTCAGAAAGTCAGATATGCCTGTAACTGTGAAGAGACGGGAAACCAAGCCGTCACAAAAGAATCTGAATGATAAAAATTCCCGGAGATACTGCATCCGGCTGGCGTGTATTAACTTTGGGGAGGGTGACATTTGGGCTACCTTTGGCTGGAATGAGGAGAATATACCCGCAGATATCAAAGCAGCACAGAAGGATATAAGGAATTTTATACGACGGGTCAATTACTGGAGAAAGAAAAAGGGGATGGGGAATATTAAGTATATCTATATTCTGGCATTTGATGGGAAGGTGCGTCCTCATTTCCACATCCTGCTGACAGGAGAAGGTATGGATCGGGATGAGCTGGAAGATATGTGGGAGAAATGCGACCGGAAGAATACACGCCGGATCAAGCCTGATGAAAACTTTCTGATTACCGGCCTTGCTACATACATTACCCAAAACCCACGTGGGACAAAAAGATGGTGTGCTTCCAAAAATCTGAAAAAGCCGCCTGAGCCTACTAGGAGCTATAGCAAATTCCGGAAAAGACGGGTAAATTTGATGGTGCAGTCCCACGAAGCCATGAAGGAGGAGATGGAAAAGGCATATCCGGGATATACATTTCTGGATGCAGAGGTCAAATATAACAAAGAGCTGGCATTATTTTACATATATGCCCGGCTTATTAAGCATGGCAGCGGCCCGAAAAAGGCCGCTTGTAAGAGTACAAAAAAATATGTCAGGAAGCCGGAGGTGGGGAAGAATGCAGGATGATAGTCAAATAAAATGCCCGTACTATGTGACAAAATCCAGACATGAAAAGAAAATGGCAACGATCACCTGTGATAATATGGAGAAGAGGCTGGGGTTTGATGTAAAAAACCAGCTCTTATTTGTGAGCCATAAAGAAAAAGAGGATTACTGTGATATCTTCTGTAAAGATCGGTTTGAAAACTGCCCGTATTATGAGGGGATTTATGGCAGGGAAGGTAAGAAATGAATTTTGAAAAGTTAAGAAAATGAAAGATATGGCGGAGTGCTCGGTATATAAGAGCCTCCGTTTTTTTGTGTACTGAACCGGACAGGCCTACACATGCGCATATACGCGCGCGCGTTAGGTTAGTAGGGACAGGTTAGGGAACCATACAGGAAGCCTGCAAAACCGGACAATGGTGGGGTGGGAGTAAATAATAGGGAAATATGGTAGAATCGCATTGAGGTGGTGATATGGCGAGACCAAAATGGACAGAGTGGGAGAACAGGAAAGACAATCTGAATGTGCTGAGCGCATGGGCAAGGGCAGGACTTACAGACGAACAGATTGCAAAGCATATAGGGATAAGCAGATCAACCCTGTCAGAATGGAAAAAGAAATATCCCAATATTGCGGAGGCCCTCAATACGGGGGAAGAATTTTCTAACAGACTGGTAGAACACAGCCTGTATAAGATGACCCAGGGCTTCCATGTCTCAGTGAAGAAAGCAATTAAAGTTAAAAAGATAGAGTATGATCCTTCTGGAAAGAAGATATCAGAAAAAGAGGAGATAGAGCTGGCAGAGGAAACAGAATATATCAAGCCGGATATAAAGGCGATTATATTCTATGCAAAAAACAGAATGCCGGAGAGCTGGAAAGAGCGTGTGACTACTGAGCCGGAAGAAAATGAAAATGGAATTATTGTGTTGACTCCTGCCAAAGTGACAGAATTGAAGGAGATGATAAAGGATGAGGAAGAAAAAGGAAACGGATAAAAAAATACCGCATATTGTGTGGGAGCCACTGCCCAAACAATCCCTTATGATGTCTCGGATGGAATTTGAAGCACTATATGGCGGAGCGGCAGGCGGTGGAAAAAGTGATTACCTTCTGGTTGAAGCATTGCGTCAAGTCCATATTTCTCATTACAGGGCGGTTATTTTCCGAAAAACGTACCCTGAAACGGAAGATCTGATAAGCAGAAGTCAGGAGCTATATGGAGCAGCATTTCCAAAAGCTACCTACAATAAATCAAGCCATGTGTGGACTTTTCCAAGTGGAGCAAAGATCTATTTTGGTTCCATGCAGCATACAAAGGACCGGCTGAAATATCAGGGCCGCCATTTTGATTTTGTCGGGTTCGATGAATTGACCCATTTTGCAAAAGAAGAGTATGAATATATGTTTTCCCGTACCCGGTCATCAGGCCCAGGATTAAGGACGTATATCCGTTCTACTGCAAACCCAGGTGGCCCAGGTCATGCATGGGTCAAGGCACGTTTTGTTTCTCCGGCGCCTCCAGGCACACCGATTATAGCAGAAACAGAGATACATGTCCCCGGAGGGGAAGTTGAAAAGCACCCATATGAGCGGATTTTTATTCCCAGCAGTGTATTTGATAACCCGATTCTGTTGAAAAACAACCCCAATTATGTTGTGGGTCTGGCTATGATGTCAGAGGCTGAAAAGAAAGCTTTGTTGTATGGTGACTGGGATTCCTTTATGGGTCAGGTATTTACGGAATGGAGCAATGATCCAGAGAATTATGATACTAGGGAATGGACACATGTAATTGAGCCATTTAAGATTCCTGATGGGTGGATCATAGGGCGCAGCTATGATTTTGGTTACGCAAAACCATTCTCTGTAGGGTGGTATGCGGTGGATTATGAAGGGTGTGTATACCGGATCAGGGAATTGTATGGCTGCAAGGAAGGAGAAGCGAATGTGGGACTTAAACTTGATCCGGCGGAACAGGCGAGGATGATCCGTGAGGTAGAAGAAACAGATGAAAATCTGAAAGGCCGGAAGATAACAGGGATTGCTGACCCTTCCATTTTCGCATCGGACAGGGGAAAATCCATTGCGGATATTATGGCGGAACAGGGAGTGTACTGGGAACCGGGGGATAACCACCGGATTGCGGGAAAGATGCAGTATCATTACCGGTTGGCATTTAACAAGGACGGTCATCCTCTCTTTTATGTGTTTAATACCTGCAAAGGATTCATAAGGACAATCCCGTCCTTGGTATATGACGAAAAGCATGTTGAGGATATTGATACCACTCAGGAAGACCATATTTATGATGAGTGCCGTTATTATCTCATGGACCATCCAATTGCAAAAAGGGAAAATACAGTGCGAAAGCCTCCTATGGAAGATCCGCTTGACCTTTACAAAGAGGAGCGGAAGAGGGCTTATAAATTTATCAGGATATAGGAGAAGAATATGGATCTGGCAGAGGTAAAGAAACAAAGAATTGAAAAGAAAGAGATTGATGATGCATATGCAAGGCTTCAGGAGTATAAGAAAGGGAAATCATCCCTTGAAAAGAGGATTGTTAATGCGGAAGAATGGTGGAAGCAGAATCATTGGGAACGTTTTGCTTCCGACAGCACGAACCCCAATGATACAAAACCAGTAAGTGCCTGGTTATTTAACAGTTTGATCAATAAACACGCAGACTTTATGGATAATTACCCATGTCCGGCAATCCTTCCCAGAGAGGAATCAGATGAGGAAGCAGCCAAAATCCTTTCAGAAGTTGTGCCGGTTATTTTGGAACAGAATGATTTTGAAAAAACTTACAGCCTGTGCTCTTGGGATAAACCTAAAACAGGAACGGCTATATATGGCGTTTTTTGGAACAGGGATAAGGAAAACGGTCTGGGGGATGTGGATATAGAAGTACAGGATATCATGAATATCTATTGGGAGCCAGGAATCCGGGATATACAGGAATCCAGAGAGATTTTTACTACAAGCCTGGTTGATATTGACATATTAAAACAGCTGTATCCACATGCCCAGGAAGAAATTAAGGGAACAGGGGAGCTGATCCATTCAGAGTATATCCATGAGGACACCATAGACACATCAAAGAAAGTTCAGGTGATCGACTGGTATTATAAGCGCAGGATGCCCTTAAAAAACAGCGGTGTAAGGAATGTACTGCATTACTGCAAGTTTATACCAGGTGTGGTACTGTACGCATCAGAAAATGATAAGGAACTGATGCACAAAGGATGGTATGACCATGGAAAATATCCTTTTGTGTTTGATGTCATGTTTCCTGAAAAGGCAAGCCCGGCAGGGTTTGGATATCTGGATGTGATGGTTAATCCGCAGGAGTACATAGATAAACTGGATGGGGTGATTTTAAAAGCAGCATCCTTAAACCGTCCCAGATACTTTGTAAGCAGTGGAGTGAATACAGATGATTTTACTGACCTGACAAGGGATATCATAGAGGTGGGAGGTGCAGTTGATGAGACGCGGATCAGGCAGATCCAGCCGCCACAGCTATCTGAGTATGTCATCAATATGCGAACCCAGAAGATTGAGGAATTAAAAGAGACCAGTGGAAACCGGGACTTTTCACAGGGATCTACAACCTCAGGAGTAACAGCAGCATCTGCGATAGCGGCGCTGCAGGAGGCAGGGAGCAAGTTGAGCCGTGATATGATAAAGGCAAGCTATACGGCCCATGCAGAGGTTGTGACCTTTGTGGTGGAGCTGATCCGTCAGTTTTATACTCTTCCCCGAAGTTACCGAATCACACAGCCGAACGGGACAGCAGAGTATGTTATGCTGGATAACAGCATATTGGGAGAAGAACATATTACCATGCTGGATAATGAAATTATGACCCGTAAACCAGTGTTTGATATCAAAATATCTGCACAGAAAGCAAGCCCATATAGCCGTATTGCAACCAATGAGCTGGCAAAAGAACTCTTTGGTCTGGGGGTATTCAATCCACAGATTGCCGATCAGGCGAAAGCAGTAGTGTCTATGATGGATTTTGACCGGAAGGATGAGGTTTTAAAGAAGATTGAAGAAAACGGAACCATGTACCAACAGATTCAGCAGATGAAGCAGCTGTTGATTCAGCTGGCGGGTATGGTGTCTGATTTCAGCGGAAGGCCGGATCTTATGGAAGCGGTCAATGCCATGGTAGGACAAGATACAATCGCCATGACAGGGGTTAATGTAAACAGTAGTGATATTAAGACTAACAGCTTGGGGCAGGCAGTAGATACAGGGAACGGGACAGCCGGAAAGGCAAGAAGAAGGGTACAGGAATCCACGGAGGTAGCACGGTGACAAAGGTAGATATAAGCATAAAAGAAAATAAATTCTGGATGCATTCTGAGGGACACGCAGGATGGGGAAAAGCGAACGGGCTTGAAGATGGGCATGATATTGTATGTGCTGCTATATCTATCCTGACACAGACAGCAGCACAGCGCCTGATGGATATGGAAGCAGAGGGAAACGTACGTCTGGTCAGCCTTAGAGTGGAACCGGGGATTGTAGATATGGAGGCAGAGGCTTATGGGACAGAAGACAGGGTGAAAGAGCTGGCAGAAACCATGAAAACAGGTTTTGATTTGATCCATAAAGCATATGAATTCTATGTGATTCTGGGGTGGGAGAAAAATGATTTTGAATGTGATACAGTATAAATAAGACACGCGGGAGAGACCGCAGGGAAAGACAAGACGCGCGGGAAAGACCGCAGGAAGGAGACTTCATGAAAAGAGTCAGACTGAATTTGAGATTATTTGAAGGAGAAGGCGGAGAAGCGGGAGCAGGCTCATCAGCAGAACAAACGGGAGAAAATGTCCAGAACACCACTGGAAGCGATGCGGCAGAGGAATCCCATGAAGAAACGCCGGAAGAACGGAAAGCGGCATATGACCAGTTTAAAATCCAGTATAAGGATCTGTACAGCGCAGATGTAAAGGAGCAGGTAGGCAGAAGGTTTAAATCTGAACAGCAGATGCAGAAACAGCTTGATTCATATAGTCCTTTGATGTCTATGCTTGGGATGCGTTACGGAATTAAGGAGCCGGATGTTACAAATGTGATGGAAGCAATCGAAGCTGATAACTCATTCTGGGAAGAGCAGGCCATGAAAGAAAACATGACTGTGGATCAGCTCAAACATATGCGAAAGCTGGAAGCAGAAAACCAGCGACTTGTGGAAGCTGGACGGAATGCAGAACAGATTAGGCAGCGTGATGATACATATGAGCGGTGGGATAGGGAAAGTGAACAGTGTAAACAGTTATTCCCGCAGTTTGATATGAGATCTGAATGTAACAATCCCCAGTTTGTAAAGCTCCTTGGAGCGGGATTTGACATCACAAGCGCCTATAAAGCAGTTCACTTTGATGAGATCACCAGAGGAATGATGCAGCAGACCGAAAAAGACACAAAGAAACGAGTAGCAGACAGTATCCGTTCAGGAAGCAGCCGTCCGGCAGAGAATGGTGCTTCCGGCCCTGCCAATGCAGCAAAGATGGATGTATGGTCCCTTTCAAAAGAGGAATTTCATAAAATGCTTGATAGGGTAAAGCAGGGGGAACGGATTGAGATTTAATGGAGGAACATGAATGAAGGAAATGCTGGTATTAAATTTACGGCTTTTTGAAGGCCCGGAAAATGTGACTACATCTTCAGGAATGAAGGTGGAGATGAAAGTTGTCTATGACCGTACATTGTTGGAAAATGCACAGCCTGCATTAGTACATGACCAGTTTGCACAGACCAGAAACATTCCACGTAATGGTGGTAAGACTATTGAGTTTAGAAAATATGATGAGTTTGGTAAGGCATTAACACCGTTAACGGAGGGAGTAACGCCAGATGGTCAGACCCTGAATGTAACAAAGTTGGAGGCAACGGTAAAGCAGTATGGCGGATATGTTGCATTGTCTGATCTGTTAGAGCTGACGGCAATAGATAATAACATTGTTGAGGCTAGCCAACTTCTGGGGAATCAGGCAGGAAAAACACTGGATACTGTCAGCCGTGAAGTATTAAATGCTGGAACAAACGTGCAGTATGCAGATGGACAGGTTAAATCCAGAGCTGCACTGACAAAAGACCACAAACTGACAGTAACGGCAGTCAAGAAAGCAGTTAGATTCCTGAAAAAGCAGAATGCAAAGAAGATCAATGGATATTATTACGCAATCATACATCCAGACTGCTCCTATGATCTGAGGGAAGATGACCGTTTTATTGATGCTGTCAAATACAAGAATCCTGAACGGATCTACCAGGGTGAGATTGGTGAGATCGAGGGTGTGCGTTTTATTGAGACTACAGAGGCTAAGATCTGGGCCAAAGCCGGGGCAGAAGATGCCGGTAATGATAATCAGAAGATTGATGTGTACTCCACGCTTATTTTTGGAGCGAATGCATACGGAACTACTACTGTGGAGGGGAACGGACTGGAAACCATTATTAAGCAGCTTGGAAGTTCCGGATCAGCGGATCCATTAAACCAGAGAGCAACGGTAGGCTGGAAGGCTCTTAAAGCGACAGAGATCCTTTCACAGCCGTATATGATAAGAATTGAGAGCGCTTCAACGTTCAGCGACGGACAGGCTAACTAAGGAGGCAATTATGGCAGGAAAGAAAGAACCAGTGGTTAATGAGGAAACTATGGTAGAAGAGAAAGAACCAGTAGTTAATGAGGAAATTATGGCAGAAAAAAAGGTAGCAGTTGCTAATGATTTAGTGCGATTCAGAATTGCGAAAGGATCTTCGGACAAGGAGCGGGGAGATGTGTTTGTCGCAGTGAATGGGAAATCCTATCTTATCAAGCGTGGCGTAACAGTGGAGATGCCCAAAGAAGTGGTGGAGGTATTAGAGAATGCATCAAATCAGATGGATTATGCGATCAGTTATCAGGAAATGAATGTCAATCAATCCATTGAGTGATGAAGGGAGGGGCTGACTTGATTACTGTACGGGGAAGAGAGCTGATTATACCAGAAAGCGAAAGACAGATCGGGACACAATATGACAGCAACTCAGAAGTACGGCAGATCAAGGTCAGCCGCCTTACTGCTGGTGGAGTAGATATTTCCCATCTGGATTTCAGGCTGGATTTGCGGTATGGAAATGAAAAGAAGGATACGGCTCTGCTGGATAAGGAAATTACAGATGATGAAGTAATACTTACATGGACTGTAGGCCCAAACAGCGTAAAAGGAGTAGGAACCGTATGGATTGCTGTTCGAGGATCAGATGATTTCGGGACAGTAAAATGGGCCACAAATCAGGGGTATCTGTATGTAGGGAAAACCATTGACACGCCTTCCGGAGAGGGTGTTGATCTGACAGAAATGGAAGCCCTGGAAAAGCGTCTCGACCAGAAAACAGCAGAGCTCGACACGGCAGAGAAGAAACGTGTAGAGGCTGAGAATATCAGAGAAGAGAATGAACAGCAGAGGCTGAATAATGAAAGAGAGTGGCAGGTACAGGGAGAAAAGGCTGTACAGGCAGCAAAAGATGCACAGGCGGCAGCATCTGCCGCAGAGAAAGAAAAAACAGTAGCAATGGAATATGCCACTGCTGCAGGTGGTTCGGCAGATGATGCAAGGCAATATGCAGAGGCGGCTTCAACAAGTGCTGTTAATGCAGACGCAAGTGCAAAAAGGGCAGAGGAGATTGCAGAAGGATTAGGTAGTTATGACGGTACTGCCGCCAGTGTGACGGCAGTAGATACTCATAATTTCACTGGCACAGGAGCTGGAAAGAAATCTACAGTGCAGGCATTACTGGATAAGATCGCACAGAAGCTGATTGAGAAGGTAGTCACTTCTGACACCTTCCAGACAGTGCTCGCTAAATATCTGGTTAATAACGGACTTACTACAGAGGCAGGAAAGTTTGGTCTGGATGCGGCGTTTGGAAAGAACCTTCAGGATCAGATTACTGAACAAAATAGCAATATTCCAAGTATTACATTTACAATTCGACCTGGTCTAAAAGACATTTTAGATCCATTAAATAAAAGTGGTGTGTACGATACTAATCCAGAGACCATAAACCTTCCACTCCATATTTACGGACGAGCAATTATATCAAAAAATCCTGAAGGCTTATGGGTTTTTGTAGAATTTCTGCCTACTGATTTGAGCGCAATATACTTTTGTTTCTACAACGGTTACTCAGAGCCGGCTGGTTGGTCGGAATGGAAAAAGATACCTTCGCAATCAATATAATTAATTATTCCACTGAAATTGGAGCTATGTTTGTAAGATTGATATCGCCAATCCATTTATCGTTCTCCACGATAATCAACCTTTTTGCTCCACCATCTTCTACACTAAGAGATAATTTAAGTTTTTTGTCCCAATTCGTATTCTCTACGAATTTGCTATTTTGCTCAGTAATTCTAAGAAAGGAAAATTCAATGAATATAATAAGACAACCGACAAAACAAGGAGAAAAATTAACATATAAATTCCCTGTAAAAGGAAGTAAATTTTTGGTAAAAAATTTTACGGATGGAGATATAGAGGTGACTTTCGATTCAGGGGATAAGACAGGTATATTAATACCTGAAAATGCAGCTCAGATATGTATGATTGGAGAAAGCTCTGGTTGGGGATTATATGTGCGAGATACTCTATATATAACAGCAAAGGTGGAATCTGAAAAAGGGGTTGAAGTACAATGTCTCAGGTGGTAGGAGAAGACATGATGGTAGGAATGGGATATATTGGCTTAGATTCAGGCCGATTGTACCGTATGCGCCGAGGCCCTAAGCTGATTGAGGCAGTTGCTTCCGGTACCACAATCATCATCAATGATGCCACAGAAGGCCGTCCGTTCCGGGGGCTGAGGGTGTTTGGGAAGAGTACGCAGGATGGGGCACCGACACCAGAGGCACCAGTGCCGATAGTGAGTGCTGGTGAGAGTGGGAACATTACGGTGGAGGTGGGTGGAAAGAACCTGTTAACAGGGAGACTGTACTTCACAAACTATTCAAATGGTATTTCGTATGTTTACAACGAGGATGAAGTCACTTTACCTTATACACCATCAATAGAGACTCGTGGAATTGGTTATGTTGTTCCGTGTAAGCCTGGTGTGCAGTATACCTTTTCTGTCACAAACCCAAACAAAAACTGGTGGCTGGGAATTGCAGAATACGAAAATTTCGAACAGGCAAAAAGCTCTTTAAATAAGATAGGGTATCAGCAGGGGGGTGAAAAGAGCAGTATCAAATACACTGCTGTCGGAAATGGTGTTTTGGTATGTGTGATAGCAGGAAAATGGACGGACGGAAAAACAACTATCCATGAATGCACAGAATCCGAGCTATTGCAACTTGAAATCGGTTCTGAAGCAACCACCTACGAGCCACCACGCATTCCTCAATCCCTCACCCTTCAGACCCCTAACGGTTTACCCGGAATTCCAGTGACGAAAGATGGCAACTACACAGATGCAGACGGTCAGCAGTGGGTGTGTGATGAGATTGACTTGGAGAGGGGTAAGTATGTGCAGAGGGTTGCAATTGAAAAAAATAATGGTGGTTTAGAATTGAAACCTTCACCAGATACACAAGGAAGGTTTTTTCAGCATAATAAACTCACTAATATTTTTTCAATCGCATTAAAAAAGTCATTATGTAACATTGCGAGTTTTACCAGTTGGGGGGCACCTGTGAATGATAAGTATGCATTTGCATTAAATGGTCATAGCATTTATTTTTCGCCTCCAAAAGGTGCGGAAATAACAGCAGAAGAACTCAATGCAAAGCTTAATTCACTCTCATTTCCTGTGGTGTTTGTAGGCGAGTTAGCCACCCCCATCGAGCGGAATCTCACCCCCGAAGAGATTGCTGCTTACAAGGCCCTGCGGACATATGGCCCGACTACCGTAATTACCAATGACGCGGGGGCAGAGATGGAAATTGCATATAGGAAGGATAAGAAAAATGAGAAAATACATTGGAACAAAGTTGATTGAAGCAGAGCCGATGACTTGGGGACAGTACAGCGAGGTAAAGGCATTGGATAGTAAAGTTGGTCTGTGCCCACATGAAGAAGGATACATGGTGAAGTATTCAGATGGATATACATCATGGTCCCCTAAGGAAGTTTTTGAGAGTGCATATTTGCCTGTAGATGATAATAAGAATCTTCCATCTGGTGTAAGTATCGGGTCTAAGATGGTAGATGAATTTATCGCATTTACAGAAACACAGACAATGGGAGATAGAACTACAGTAGTACGCTGTGTTCTCCGAAATGGATTTGAAATTGTAGAGTCTAGCTCCTGCGTAGATCCGAAGAATTATTCAGAGGATATGGGACATGAAATCTGTATGAATAAAATTAAGGATAAAATCTGGGAGCTGTTAGGTTTTCTGTTGCAGACAGCATGGCATGGAATTAAGTAGAGGAGTAGCAGATGGATAAAGACAAGCTTATTTTGAGGGATGGAGCCGCCATTGAATTGGAAGCAGGAGCATCTCTTGGCGCAATCCAAGTATCGGCAAGCGACCGATCAGTTATGTTGCAGATCTGGGAGAAGTTGACTGAGGGGAATCTGGCAGAGGTAAATATCCAGAATGGAAGCGGGCTGACAGTGGGAATCTATAAGAATTTGGTACTGGTATCTGAAACTTCCATAGTGAAGAAAGACGGGACAGTAATTACCACATATTGCTTACGTGAGAAGACAGACATGGAGAAACGTCTGGATAACGTGGAGGCTGGTCAGGCAATCCAGGACGGAGCTATTGCTGATCTTGGAGAAGTATCCAGCCTGCTTGCAGGACAGATGGATGGAGGAAAGGAATAATGGCAGCTTTCTACGGTAATCGGATTCGTTCTGGGCTTATGACACTGGAAGAAGTACCTAAGCTGTGGCGTAAGAAAACAGAGCTGTGGTTACAGAAGAATCCGGAGGTATAAGCAGTGAGTGATATTTTACAGTACATTGCTACGCATTGGGTGGCATGGATGTTTGTAATATTATCAGGTCTGTTAGGTCAACTATCCCGTCAGATGAAAGTACAGCGTAGTAAGACACAAGCTATCAATGAAGGGGTTCTTGCCTTATTACATGACCGATTGTACCAGGCTTGTCAATATTACATCAAGCTAGGTTATTGCCCTATAGATGGTCGGGATAATCTTGAATATATGTTCCGACCATATAAAGCTTTAGGAGGAAATGGAACTGGAGAAGAGTTATATAACAGATGTTTGGCTCTTCCGTATGAGCCTGAATTAGAAAAGGAGGATTAAAAGATGGATATAAATGTAATCATGCAGTATGGGTCATATGTGCTTATTGCTATTGGGGTGATGGCTTTTGTAGTATCTGTAATTACGCAGGTTATTAAGTCATGGCCTGGCTTAGACAAACTGCCTACGGCAGCAGTGGTTATTGTGCTTTCTTTGGTGTTGTGTCCCATATCAATGATTGCCCTTATGGAATGGATGGGACAACCAGTAACATGGTATATGTGCTTTGCTTGTATGATTGCAGCTTTTGTTGTGGCTTTGGTTGCTATGGATGGCTGGGAGAGAGTAAATGAAATTTGGGGACGTACACAGCATAAGAAAGTGACATAGGAGGAGGTGATCCATCTATCTCCCGATCTGGTCAGGGTTAGAGCCAGAATCACTATCAACAATTAAAACTAAGGAGGAGCAATCATGAAAAAAGATTACAAAAACAGAACACTCACATTTGACAGCCCAGAGGAAGAAGCAAAGCATAATAAGCATATGGCACAGTTTGGACCTGGTACAGAAAATGGTTCCCACCCAGATGACTGCCCTTACTGCAAGAGACATGGCTGGGACACGTTCCCCGGAACCACTTTTGAAGAAGAGTGTGATAAGTGGGCTGCCGAACATCCGGAAGAGGTAGAAAGGTTGCCGGATTGAACATAAGGCAGCTGTAGAATATGGCCTTGATATTATTTACGAGGCTTAGGACTTTAAGAGCCTGGGAGAAGATCCTGGGCTTTTTATTTTAGGAGGATACAATGGAGATAAGAAAAGAAATCAAGCAGATTAATTGTTATGCAGGAAAGAATCGCCCAGTATGGATCGTGATCCATGAAACGGATAATTATGATTGGGGAGCAGGAGCAGAAACGCATGCAAAAGCTCACAAAAACGGAAACTTATCCACATCTGTGCATTGGTATGTGGATGATAAAGCAGCAGTCCAGACACTGGATTACAGTGACGGGGCCTATGCAGTTGGTAAGCAGTACGGTACCCCGGTTATTCCAGGAGTAACCAATACGAACAGCATAAATATTGAAATCTGTGTTAATGAAGATTCGATTTACAGTAAAGCAGTCTCTAATTGTGCGGAACTTGTAAGAATGATCATGTTACAGACCGGAATCAAGATAGATTATGTGATCCGGCATTATGATGCCAAGCGTAAATATTGCCCCAGAAAGATGATGGATAATCTAACACTATGGGAAGAGTTCAAGAAAAATCTTAATCAATATGCAGTAGGATGGCATCATGATAATAACGGATGGTGGTATGCGGATACACCGCACAGTTATTACAGGTCATGCTGGCAGACGATTAACCACCATAAATATTACTTTAATTCTGACGGTTATGCTTTGACAGACTGGCACCAGATTGACGGCAAATGGTACTATTTTGAGCCTACATCCGGTCATCCCTTAGAATGTGCTCTGTATGTGACGGATGCAGATGGTGTACAGGGGCCGGGCGAATTTAAGGAGGACGAATGAAATTAAATGACCTGATAGAAAAGATTACGGCTCTGAGGGGGCAGCAGTACAGCACCCATATGATCATGGGATGGGTCAATGAAATCGAGGGCCAGGTAGTAGAAGAGATCATAAACCGGGCAGAGGGATTTGATATAGATTTTAAACCTCTGGATTATCAGCTGGATTATGATACGGAATTGAGCATCCCTAATCGCTTTCAGGATGTGTATATCAACTATCTGCTCTCAAAGATTGATTTTCACAATGAGGAAACAGAACGCTATAACAATGATGTGATCATGTACAACTCGGCCTATGAATCGTTTGCTGCCTGGTTCCGCAGGCAACACAGGGCAAAGCAGACGGCTATGTTTTCAAGATTTTGAGGTGGAACTATGGGAAGATTACCAATGCTGTCAATGACCCCCAAAGGGAGTAATAAGCAACTGGGCGCCTTTGGGGGGCTGAATAAGGGGCTTGTGATCGGGGATAATGAGTTTTCTGATATGAAAAATATGTGCTCCGATCAGTTCCCAGCTATTGCCGTGAGGAAGCCGCGGGGGGAGATCATAAAGAAACTGGAAAAGCCTCATGGGCTGTTCTGGAAAAATGGACTGGCCTACGCAGATGGTACAAAGCTGTACTATCAGGACAAAGAAATTGGAACCGTCACAGATACGGATAAGCAGATGGTTGGAATGGGCGCTTACATTGTTATATTCCCGGATAAGCTGATGTATAACACATCCACAGGGGAGCTGAAAGGATTGGAGGCATCCTGGACACAGGGAGCAGCCGCCACATTCGCGCAGACAACCACAGGAAGCACCATGGTGAAAATCAGCTGTACGGGAATCGGAAGCGGCTTTTCTCAGTTTGACGGGGTAGAGATTTCGGGATGTACCAATGCTGAATTTAATAAAACCACAGTGATCCAGGAGCTGGCAGCTGATTACATCATCATTGTAGGAAACCTGAAAGAGACGTTCACCCAGGATTCAGGTCTTAAAATCACCCGTAAAACCCCCGATATGGATTATATCTGTGAGAATGGGAACCGGATCTGGGGCTGCTCCAGCAAAAACCATGAAGTTTATTCCAGTAAGCTGGGGGACCCTACGAACTGGCAGGCATATGAGGGGATAAGCACGGATTCCTACGCCGCTACTGTGGGGAGTGACGGGGATTTCACAGGCTGTCTGTCCCATATGGGCTACGTTTTATTCTTCAAGGAAGATGTAATACATAAAGTCTTTGGAGATAAGCCAAGCAATTACCAGATCAATACTACTTCCCCAGTGCGTGGAATTGCCAAAGGCTGTGAGAAAACAGCCTGCATCGTAAATGAAACACTGCTGTATGTGTCACGGAATAATGTGTGCAGCTATGATGGGGCCTATCCAGAATCTGTATCGGATGCACTGGCAGAGACCCGTTTCTCCGGCGGTGTAGCCGGGCAGTATAACGGAAAATACTACGCTTCCCTGAGTGATGCATCCGGTAACTGGAACCTGTATGTATATGATCTCAAAAAGGGGATGTGGCACAGGGAAGACAACCTTCATGCACTTTTTATGGTCTATGGGGAAGGACAGCTCTATTGTATTGACGCGAATCATAACCTGTTTACCATTTCAGGAACCCGCGACGAATACATTGAATGGATGATAGAGAGCGGGGATATGATGGACGGGACCGTTGAATTTAAATATCTGAGGCGGCTGTTGTTCAACCTTCTGTTGGAGCCGGGAAGTGAAGTGGATGTATTCCTGAAATGTGACGGGGAACCGGAATTTCGGAAGAAGATTTCTTTTACTTCTACTGGATATAGAACGCAGACCCTGAATGTGATACCGGACCGGTGCCAGCGTTACCGTTTCCGTCTGGAGGGAAACGGACCGGCGGCATTGATCGCATTGAGCAAATATATAGGCTACGGGAGTGATATTCATGGCTGTATATAAGCCTTTGGTAATTGAAAAGAATGAAACCGATATAAAAAAGATCATGAGGCAGCTATACCGGTTCAGTGAGGACTTGAAATTTACCATCTCAAACCTGTCATTGGATGATAATTTTTCCAAGGAATCTCTGGATGCGATCACGGAGAGAGGAGAGACCGTCCGGAAGATCAAATTTGATACAGACGGTTTTTCGATAGAGTATGAAAATTATAAGACAGGAGTGCTTACAAGGCTGGGTCAGACAGAGGATACCATTTCTTTTCTGGTTGATTCTGGGAGTGTGGTAAAAGAAATGCTGACCCGGATGGAGCTTCATGGGGAATATATACGCCTTACCAGCGGCCATATCCTTATCAACGCCCAGAATATGACACTGGATGCTGCAGGCAATGCCGTGTTTTCGGGAGCAATCAACGGCGGTTCTATCAATATTAACAACAGGTTTATTGTATATCCCAATGGGGACTGTTATGTAGATGATTCCCTGAAAACAGAGACCCTGAATCCGGCGCAAGGCGTGACAGCGGCAGATATGGAGGTATACAACGATAATGATTATATCAATACCATAGGCCGGACAGTGACCTGCTCAGAAGCATATATTTCAGAAACGCTTTCATGCAACCGGGTGAGATACACATCAGATCAGCGGAAAAAGAGGGAGATTCATCCGCTTCCGGATGTATCCATGCTGATCCGGAATCTCAGGCCGGTACGTTACTGTATCAATGGCAGGGATACGATTGGGTACATTGCTCAGGAAGTGCAAAAGTATGCTGTGTCAGAATCTGACACATATGAGTCAGACTGCATCCCGGCTGTGGGGCAGTCTAGGGAGTATATGGAATTGCCGTATTCCATGTACACTGCGGTTTACGCCAGAGCCATACAGGAACATCAGAAACGTTTGGACAGAATGAAGAGAGAACTTAAGGAGATGGGAGAGGATGTCAAGTTTTAATGTGCCTATGCTGGGAGGCCAGAATCCGGATATAAAAAAAGTATACAACTACATACAGCTTTTGAATGACCAGCTCCGCTACAGTCTGTCCAATATCACACCAGAGGATAATTTTGACCAGCAGTCATTTTTGAAATATCAGGAAACAGAAACCCATATAGCCCAGCTGGAAGTTACTATGAAGGGGTTTTTATCAGAGTTCCAGAACCTTCAGGACAATGTTTCTACCAGCATCAAAGTGCTGGACGGACAAATTGCATTAAAGGTAAGTAAAGACAAGCTGTGTTCGGAAATATCCGCTACGACAGAAGCAATCAATTTCAAAACCGGTTATCTAATCATTGATGCCAATAATTTTAAGCTGAATAAGGATGGGACGGCTACATTCAGCGGTACGATCAACGGCGGATCCATCAATATCAATAACCGGTTTGTGGTTACTTCTGCGGGGCAGGTCACGATTGATTCCATTACTTTTGCACAGGGTATTGTGACCAATGGGCTGCTGTACACCAATTACATCCGCATATCTGGAAATGCAGATGTAGAAGGGACACTGACAGCTAAGACAATGAATGTAACGGGGGATGTATCCTGCGAAACTCTGTTTGAGCGTTCAGACCGGAGGTTAAAAAACAATATCCGGGATATTCCGGATCAGACGGCGCTTAAGCTTGTGCTGGGGATGCGTCCCGTGACGTTCCGGTTCAGGGATACCGGGCAGAGGTCCATGGGGCTGATCGCTCAGGAAGTAGATGAGCTCCAGAAACGTCTGGGAACAGATCTTCCACTGGTGGATCATAGTGGAGAGTATCTGGCAATCCCATATGGAAACAACAGTGTGCTGTTTTCCGGGGCGATTCGGCAGCAGGGACGGGAAATAGAAGCATTGGAAAAAGCTATAAGGAAAATAAAGGAGGCGCAAAATGAAAATTGTATATGAAGAAAGTGATATCGGAATGGCATTGATGGCGCTTAACCAGCTGAAAGTGGAGGGAGTACAGCAGGCGGGACTTTTAATTACAATTAATAATACTCTCAATAAGGGAGTAAAGGTAGAAGAACGCAAAATAGAGAATCCGGAAGTAAAGGGGGAAAAATAGATGGCAGTAGCAAGTATCGTTGATTATTTAAAAAGCCGGGGCATGGACAGCTCCTTTAATGCAAGAAAAAATCTGGCAAATCAATATGGAATATCAAACTACAGCGGGACAGCCAAGCAGAATACCTCGCTTCTTAAGACCATGCAGCAGCAGTCCCAGCCGAAACAGCAGACTCAACCGGCTTCCAATGGCCAGAATGTAACGATCACACCTGTTCAGGATTCTAAGGCAGGTAATCCAGCATCCAGTTATCTTACAGACTATACCTATTCCAGATTCCAGAAGTCAGACCGCACACAGGATTATGCAGACCGTCTGGATGAACTGGAAAATAACCGCCCGGATGAGTATAACAGCAAATATCAGGGAACCATTGACAGCATTATAGACAGCATCCTGAACAGGGAGGATTTCAAGACAGATGATGTGTATGAAAGCGATCTGTATAAGAATTACAGGGATCAGTACATACAGCAGGGGCAGAAGGCTATGAGGGATACCATGGGAGCCGCACAGGCAGCCACAGGCGGCTATGGATCCACTTATGCATCCGCAGTAGGGCAGCAGGCGTATGACAGCTATATGAGCCAACTGAGCGATAAGAGCCTGGACATTTATGACCGGGTATACCAGCAGTACCTTAATGAGGGACAGGAGCTGTATAACCGTCTGAACATGGTCAATAATCAGGACAGCATTGATTATGGACGGTATAGGGATACAGTGAGTGATTATTATAATGACCTTAATTATTACGCCGGGCGGTATGACAGTTCGTATAATCAGGACTTTGGGGAGTATCAGACGGATCTTTCTGCAAAGCAGTGGGCGGAACAGTATGCTTACCAGAAAACCCAGGATGCACTTGCACAGCAGAACTGGCAGACACAGTTTGATTACCAGAAGGAGCAGGATGCTTTACAGCTGGATTTGCAGAGGCAGCAGCTGGAGCTTCAGAGGCAGAACGCAGCCAGGAGATCTTCGGGGGGATCTGGGGGAAGTAAGAAAAAAAGCAGTAATAATGCATATCTTACAAAAGCTAAAAACATGCTGAATGGTACAGATGGAAATGATACGCACAAATATCAGAGTGCTACGGTATCAAAATATTTGAGTAAACAATATGGTTTATCAAAAGAAGAGGCAGAATATATAACTTCTCAGGCAAGTGATGACTTAAGAGAGACGTCAAATAAAAATATTGATAAATATTATAAATATGCTCAGAATTATGCAGATGATACCGGAGCAGATGGAGATGCATTATTTGAATATTTAAATCGTTTCTATCAAAATGGTTCAATCAGTAAAGAAGATGCAGATGAAATTTTCCGCAGAATGGGAATGGATTAAACGGGAGGATATATGTCATTTAGCAGCAGACTAAAAGAGAAGGAAAAAGAGGGCATTAAAGAAAGCCGGGATTATCGTACACGAGGCTCATATGCTGAAAAAACGGAAGGCGCATTCTCAAAACGGATTGCACAAAAGGAAAAAGGGAACAATATACAGAAAATACCACAGCCGGAAAAAAGTATTTTTTCAGAAATATCAAAACCGGAGATATCAAAAATTAAATCCATTCAGCCAGTATCTTCATATTTGTCCGGTTCTGCATCTTCTTCTAATAATATTCCATACGCCGCAGCACATCAGGATCAGAAGATGCATCAGAACATTGAGCAGAAGACGCAGGATTCAGCTCAGAAAAAGTGGGAAAATGCAAAGAAGCAGTATGAGCTGGATAAAATAGGTTTTCAGTCTGGAAAACGTTTTATCAATTACAGTACCATTCCGCAAAGATCAGATTATGAAACTGGAATCAAGGAAGGAATGGATAAACCGAATCTGTTCAGCAATGAGATATACGGTCTGATGGATTATCTTGATCCAGAAAAGAGAGAAGTTTCCAAAGCGAGTAAATATAACTTCACCCGCATGAATGAGGATGAAAAGAATATATACTATTATCTGAATGGAAGATTCGGGGCAGAGGCAGCTGGAAACTATATTAAGTCGATCAACAGGGAGCTGAATGAAAGAAATATAGAGGCTGTAGTGGGGAGTGCAAAAGAACTGGGGAAAGAGCATCCGGTATTTTCTTCTGTTCTGGATGCGGCTATTGCTCCGGTTACAGCGGGAGCATATCCGGCTGTGCTTGCTGGACAGGCAGCAAATACAATTAGCGGGAAATATGAACCAATGGATCCAAATGATAAGTATTTAGGGCAGGCTGCCATATTGGAAGGCTTGCGTGCTGGCGTTGCGGAAAACGAGGGGATTAAGAATGTAATCCCCAATCAAACCGCCCGTGAGTTCCTAGTAGGGACGGGAATGTCCATAGGTGAAAATATAGCCCGTCTGCCATTTGGAGCATACGGCCTTGCGGCGGCAGCCGGAAGTGCCGGCCTGTCAGGGACACGGGATGCAGCTGAAAGAGGGGGAACAACCGGACAGGCTGTAGCCTCAGGTGCAGTTAATGCGGCGGCAGAGGCGTTTTTTGAAAAATTCTCTCTGGATGGACTGGAACGGTTTAAGGTATCACCGGGCAGAGGCGTTAAGGAGTTCCTTAAAAATGTGGGGAAACAGGCTATTACAGAAGGATCAGAAGAGACAGCAACGGAAATTGTCAATACATTATCGGATGCTGTGATTATGAAGGAACTCTCTCAGTACAATCAGGCATACCAGGAGTATAAGAAAGCTGGTGCAGATGATGGGACTGCAAAGAGGGAGGCTTTTATGGGTCTACTGAAAAATGTAGGGCTGGCAGGTCTGGGCGGTGCCATATCCGGCGGGATTATGGGCGGAGGAAGTCAGGCTCTGGGAAATGTAGGTCTCAGCTATTATGGCAGTAAGATTGATCAGGATTACAGAGACTACGCAGATTCGATAGATACAGATCCGGCGTATTATGTCCGCCTGGAGGATGCCAGGGAAGCACAGGAATTACAAAGGACAGCTCAGGAATACGCAGAATTACAGCGCCAGGGCAGGTATGTGCCGAACCGGGATAAGGCAGAATATGATATCCGTATGAATCGGTTCATGGATAATTTACAGACCCGCTCACAGGAGCCCGTACGCCCTCAGGATACAGTTGAAGTACCTATGGATGATAAAACTACCGTTGAGCCTGAAATAACCAGTACAGAGCCAGTAAATCGTCAGCTTGCGGAAAACCATGTGATGTCGGAAACAGTATCAAAAGTAAACAAAAGCGTATCAAAATCACAGGAAAGTATCTCTCAATCCACACAGCCTGTACAGTCACAGACAACGGAGGATATAAAACAAAGCGGGGCTTATAAAGGCGCTTATGGAAAATATGGGAGAGAGGCGCTGTTGGATACCTATGACGGAACGGTAGAGGTATCGGTGTATAATAAAGCCTTTGGTCGCGCCTATGATGCCGGATACCATAACATGGACCTGGACATGGCAGAACATTCCGCCATTATGTCTGTATTGACAGATAAGCAGATCAAAGCAGCATATCGGGCAGGTATACAGGATTATAATGCTGATAATAAGGTGATTCCTCAGTATACACAGGGGGAAGCCAGAAATGGCGGTCTTGGCAGTGTGTCAGAGCTGGCAGGACAGGATCAGCGCAGAGTAGCAGACTATATAGGAAAAAAGACCGGGCTTAAAATCAATCTGATAGACAGCATGGAGGATGGAGCCACAGCATCCTATAAAAGCGGTGAGATTACCATAGATGTAGGCTCAAAAGACTTCAATGGAGCTATGTCTCATGAATTAACGCATTTCATCAAGGAACAGGTCCCAAAAGCATATGAAGCCTATCAGACCACTGTAGTAGAGGCGGAAATGAAAGCCTCCGGCAGATCATGGGAAGATTTGATAGAATCCTATGAAAGAAGATACGCAGAAGCAGGACAGGAGCTAACACGTCAGGAGGTCATTGAGGAGATTGTGGCAGATGCTACACAGAAATTTTTTAATGATCCCCAATTTATTGATGCCGTAATTAAAAAGGATAAAAAGCTTGCCCAGCGCATTATAGATTTCCTTACAGATATAGTGGATTCAATTAAGAACTTAATCCAGACCGGAAGCACCAGAGCAGCAGCTAAGAATCTGGAGGAAAATGCGAAGCTGTATGAAGAAGCACGTGATATTTGGATGTATGGGCTGGAAAAGGCAGGAGAAAGTTATAAGAGCGGACAGAGCAGGGAACGCTCTTCTGTGCCATCAACATCAGAAAAACAGTCAGAGGTAGAAAGTAGTGGTATAATCTTGAAGGATGTCCGCTTTCAGTTGGATGATATAGACGAAACTGATGAAAACAGGATAGAGGCATTAATCTATGCCAATAAATCTTTACAGGAGGCTTATGATCTTCTGGAACAGCAGTTTAAGCTTACATCAAAAGATGCGGTTCGTTTGGAAGATATTCGAAAAGTATCGAAAGAATTTCTTAAAAAATATAACAGTAAATATTCTCAGGAAATTCTGGAAAAGAATCTTTCTAAATTGTATTCTTATATCCGAGGTTCTGATCAAATAGATGGAAAAGCTGTTACGGAAGCAGCCACAAGTATTGCCAAAAGTATTCTAAAGCAATCACAGCAGATGGATACAGAACTGACAGAGCAATACCGTGATTTTCGTAAACAGATCCGTGATACTAAGATATCAATCACGGATCAGGATAAGGCAGATCTGGCGGCAGTAGGAGGATATAATAGCTTCAGAAAACAGTATTTTGGAAAAATGAAGTTGGGGAAAGACGGTATTTCTGTTGATTCTCTCTATCAGGAATTACAGTCACAGTATCCGGAATTATTCCCGGAAGATATTACTCATCCAGCAGACGAGTTAATAGCCATTGCTTCCGCTCTGGATCAGACAGAACCACAGGTTAAAAATCCATACCATGCTGATATGGATGAAATGTCCTATATACTCGGTCAGGATATTATGCAGGCATATTTTGATGTTAGAAGTCCCAGAGCCACATTTGCGGATAAAAAAGAAGCCCAGCTTCAAAAAGTACGTTGGCAGTATCAGCAAAAGATGAGAGGATATAAGGATGACTTGAAAAAACAGTATCAAGATGCTTTGGATCAAGTACGTAAAGAAAAGATAGAAGAAAGTGAGCGGTTGGCAGAGTCATATAGAAACCTGGCAGAGGCAGAACGCCAGGAGATGAAGGATTATTATAAATCCAAAATGGAGAGGGTCAGGAATGAAAAATGGCAGGCCATAGATGCGATAACGAGGAAGCATCAAATTAAAACCAAATCAATGAGAGACCGGCAGCAGGCACAATATGATAAAAAGATTATCTTGAAGGAAATAAAGCGGTTGCAGAATTGGCTTTTGAAACCTACAGATAGCCGTCATATTCCGGAAGGGCTGCGTACTTATGTGGCAGAGTTCCTGAATAATATTGATTACTCAACGAATGATCGAACTCTCATGGTAAAAATAGGTGACGATCTGGTTGAATCAACAATTAAGAGCCAGAGAACCAGAGCATGGGAAGAGGTTCAGGGCTTTTTTAGGGAAATATTAGACCATGGTGGTGTATATGAAGATCCTCAGACCGGAGCAACTACTGCTGTAGAAGTAGATCCGGACATGGTAAGCAAATTAAAAGACTTGATTCAAAAAACCAAGGATATAGATAAGCTGGATGATCTTGATGCATATACGATGAGAGAGCTGAAAGAGACTGTATATTCTATGAAAAAAATGATTATGGAAGTAAATTCTCTTAAAAGCAATCAGAAATCAAGAGAAGTCAGCCAACTGGCAGAGGGAATATTTGAGGATCTTTCGAAGCGTGGGGACAGAACAGAATATTCTGGAGCCGTTTTCGGTACAGGTGATAAAATGCTGAATTATGATATGCTGGATCCTCAGACAATGTTTGGGCTGATGGGAAACAATATGAAGTCACTGTATGATTCTCTGCGTACTGGTCTGGATAAGAAGACTTTAAAATTAAAAGAGGCCCAGGATTATATTCACGGTATATTGAAGGAGCAGGAAATAACGCCAAGACAGTTAAGGGAGTGGACTGGCCCAGATGCTAAACGAAAGGTTTTTGAGACATCTGGAGGAACGATTGAATTAAGTGTGGCAGAGGTAATGTCATTATACGAATTAGATAAGCGGAATCAGGCGAAAGGTCATATGTATGATAAAAATGGGGGAATTAAACGCGAACCCAAGTCACAGAAGGCTGGTATAAAAGGAAAAAGACTTGAGCCAGCTAAAATAGTGAAAAATTATCGAACAGTGAAGGTAAAGCCTGCGGATGTAATTAAAATCACCAGTAGTTTAACAGAGGAACAAAAGATTTTGGCAGATGCTATGCAGCGCTTTATGGGGGATCAGTGCGCAGCCTGGGGAAATGAAGTTACAATGGATATGTACGGATACCAGAAGTTTACAGCTAGAAATTATTTTCCTATAGTAACGGACCGTGATTATATATCTACCAAACAGGGAGAGGCACAGAACCAAAAGACAACTATTAAAAACATGGGAATTACCAAGAGCACCACACCACACGCTCATAATCCGATCATTATACAAGATATCTTTGATGTATATACGCAGCAGGTGGATAAAATGAGCACATATAATGCTTACGTGATCCCTCTGTCGGATCTTAATAAGGTGTTTAATTATCGGGATGCAAGAGATACTGTGGGAAGAATCAGCATAAAAGAAGAAATTGATCGGGCATTTGGAAAAAAAGGAAATGCATACATTGATAGGCTGGTACAAGATATCAATGGAGGAATTATACAGGATCAAGGGATAACAGATAATCTTGTAGCGGCTTGGAAAACATCGGCAATAGCAGGGAATTTAAGGGTGGCAATACAGCAGCCTACGGCGATACTGAGAGCCATGTCGGAAATAAATCCAAAGTATTTGCTACGCGGAATAATAACAAATACAAGGAAGGGGCAGTGGAGGCAAATGACTAACTATGCCCCGATTGTGCTGTGGAAGGATTGGGGATTCTACAAAATGGATACTAGCCGTCAAATGAAGGAAGTGATCTTTGATACAGATTCTCTGTTGCATCGGATTAACAATGTAGCTATGATTCCGGCAGAAATGGGGGACAAAATTGCATGGAATAGGATATGGAGGGCCTGTGAATTTGAGTGTATGGATAAGCATAAGGAATTAAAAGAAGGAAGTGAGGAGTTTTACCAAGAGGTTGGACGGCGCTTTGGAGAAATCATTGATAGAACTCAGGTAGTTGATTCGGTATTACATCGAACACAAATTATGCGTAGCCAAAATGCAGCAGTAAAGATGGCTACCAGTTTCATGGCAGAACCATTAAAAAGTTATGATATGTTATATCGTGCCTATGCAAGCGTAAAATATAAAACTCCAGGAGCTTCAAAAGCGGCAGCAGCAGCAACAGGGGCCTATGTGATTTCCACAGTGGCTACTGCGTTGGCTGCTTCTGTGATGGATGCAATGAGGGATGATGATAGAGAAAAGGGATTTACAGAAAAGTATGTAGATAACGTAAAAGGAAATCTTATGGAAGCAGCAATGCTGATTAATAATATTCCCTATGCAAAGGATATCTGGGCTACATTGTCAGGAGATACGCCTGTACGTTCCGACATGGCAGGTATACAGGATCTTGCATATGCCATACGAGAAATCGGAAAATATAAAAAGGGGAGCAGCAAATATACCCCTCAGTATGTAGCACTGTATGCCATGGAACATGTATCTAAAACATTTGGAACTCCCTTAGGAAATGTGATTAGGGACGTTAGATCCATAGCAGATACTATAGTACATGCGAGTGATAGAAGAGAGCAGGATTACTTGTGGATAAAAAATAAGTATAGCATGAAAAATCAAGCAAATTTGTCATTATATACAGGGATGATGATTGAGGCCCAGAGAGCAGGAGATTTGGAGTTTCAAAGCAAGGTAAAACGCGATCTTAATAAGGCAGGAATCGAAAATGATAAAATCATATCCAGAATAAATGCATTAATTAAGGAAGAATTGGTGACAGATGAATATGTAGACCCACGCATTGATGCAGCAGCACAGGCCAGAATTGCATTTGACACAGAAGCTTATAAGACCGCAGTGGAACAGTTAAAACAGGAGGGGTATGCAGAAAAAATGATAAGCTCTGCGGTAGGTACCAGGATAAAGGAACTCACAGGAAAAGAGGAAATTGACTGGGAGGCAGAGGCTGAGACAGCGGCAGATACCCTGTATGATGATATTCTGGGTAATGATGCAGATTTGGAAAATGATAAGGAAAAGGTTACCTATAAACCCAGTTATAGCAGCACGGATATTATACGGTCAGTGGAAGAAATAAAAGAAGGGGATATAAATTCCCTGAAAGCTTTCAACGTAGTGGCAGAGGATTATTATGAAACTAAAAAGAAGAATGGAGTGAAGAAGAAAGAAGCCATTGGAGATTTAAGATCCATTATAACCCGTAAATATAAGAAGGAATGGATATCAGCTTACAATTCCGGAAACACCGCAGCGTGTGAAGCAATCCAGAACAGATTAAAACATCTTAAGATGAACGGGAGCTATCTGTATAGTGGGAAAGATTGGGCAGACTGGCGGAAGGAAGCTAAAGAGAAGAAAGAAGATTAGTAGAACCGGCAGCGTTGAATGATACGCTGCCAGTTTTTTAACAAAATAGCAATTTAAGTGCGGTAAAAAATAAATTCTCAAACGATTTATTCTATATCAATTCCATTAACCAGCGAGTTAATGATTTAAGTGTTGGAAATGCATCTATGATTTCTGATATAACATATATGATTAAGGATAAACGCATAAAAACAGGCTGCTTTGGCTTTGCAGATAGAACATACAGCGATGTTCCGGTTGAAGTTCCTAAATGGGGGTATGTCGAGTATTTTCAGCATGCTGATGGTTATGTTACTGTTCGACTGTATGCTGATCATAGTACCGACATATGGATCGCTCAATTCATTCTGGGGAAATCTAAGTTTGAAAAAGATTGGGTCAAAAAATGATTATTTCCAACTTGATGAAGTGATGAGTTCAGAGTTCCAACCGCCCCAAACATACTGATTTTTATTACCATCGATAATTTCCATTGACGTAAATAGTCCTGTATTTTTTATAGTAAGAAGCCCTGTGCCAGTCATTACATCTGGAATATTTTGTACCGTATCTTTGCTGATTAAATAAACTTTTTGAGTGTTCATATTAAGGGATTGATTTCTAAGATCATTGATATCACCAGCAAACTGTACGGCAGTTAAACCATTTTTAATAGCTTCGATATTGCTATTTTGCTCAGTAAATCAAATACGCACTTACAATAAGGCTGACCAAACCGAAAGAGGGTATGAGCCAAGGGCAAAGCCCCGGAGAGCCTTATTTTACAAGGTTTTCCGGGGCTTTCATCATGTAATAATACACATCAATATGGTTCTGTTCTTTATCATATATAATTTTGTCAATGATACTTTTAAGGGCTGAGTTCTTTTCCGAAACGCTGAATTTATCAGAATGCAGGATATCCAGCACATTAGATATCCGGTCTAACATCACTGTATCGTCATATCCTTTTTGCGGTAAGTCCTCCAGCTGTGAGATACGTTCGGTCAGCTCTTCACGTTCCCTGTTCAGCAGTTCTTTATTTTTTCGATAATCCTCTTTTGTGTCAATTCCTTCCATATAGGCTTCTCTGGCCCGCAGTTCTTTCTGATCCACCCGTTCCAGACGGCGTTTCAAAGATTGAATTTCATCCTGTGATTGATCCTGTATTGAATCCGTCTGTTTCAGGTCATACTTGACAGTACCGCAGGCCAGAGCTTCTTCCAGAGCATTCAAAACAGCAGGCACAAGGGATTCTGCACGAACATAACAGTTATGATAACATTTTCCTTTCAGGTATCCGCCGCACTGAAAAGAAAATGTATCTGGAAGGCTTTTTCGGTGCATCACGCAGGATGAAAGGGAACGGCCACAGGAAGGACACTTTACCAGTCCGGCCAGCCAATGTTTGGTGACTTCACTGGGTTTTGCATTTCTGGGTTTATATTCGCTCTTCCAACGGGCCTGAGCTTTTTCATACAGTTCCTTGCTTATAATAGCCGGATGGTGGCCGGAACGCACGATCCATTCAGATGGATCGCGGATTTCCTTTGTTGTATTGTTGCACCGGTTCCATCGAATATCCCCGGCATAGGCGGGGTTTTGCAGGATATACTCCAGACTGCGCTTTTCAAAAAGTTTTCCATGACTGGTTTTAAATCCGTGGCTGTTAAGATATTTGGTTAAGGCAAAAATACTCATCCCATTGACATATTTTTCAAAGATAAGCCGTACAATTTCAGCCTCCTCCGGTACAATTTCCGGGGTAGCTTTATGATATGGGATACGATATCCCAGCGGAGGCCTGCACTGATATGAACCGCGCAGGGCATTTTCGGTCATTCCGCGGGTAACATCTCCAGAAAGCCGAATGGAATAAAATTCATCCATCCATTCAATGATTCTTTCAATCAGACCGCCGAATGGACCTTCAATCAGAGGCTCAGAGATACTGACAACATCCACATGGCATTTATTCCGGAGCATGGATTTATAGACGATACTTTCCTCCTGATTGCGGGCAAAACGAGAAAATTTCCATACCAAAATTACATCAAAGGGATGGGAACTTAGTTTTGCAGCAGAGATCATCTGCTGGAATTTGGGACGTTTGTCTGCGCGCCGACCGGATATTCCATTTTCCATGTAGATGTGTTCCGGAGGAACAACCATATTGTGATTCCTGGCATATTCTAATAGCAGCCGCTTTTGAGAATCCGGGGAAAGTTCTTCCTGCTTGTCCGTGGATACCCGGATGTAGAGGGCAGCAGTTTTCAAAACATTTTCATGCATCATATCATCTCCTGTGTCAATCTATATGATTTTTAGGTACAAAAAATACGCCCCTTGCCAGAACGTACCGAAAATGATATAATGCAGGTGATTTGATTGATTGTATCTTTCCGGTATATTCTGGTAAGAGATAATCTGAGTGAGGCCGTTCGGTGCTGGTAACACCGGGCGGCTCTTGCATTTTATGGCTGAATATGCTATTGAAACCGACCGTCACTATTGGGAGTAGTGGCGGCTATTTTTTTGATTCATCAACGCATCTGAACCTTTTCCATTAAAGCCTCCTGAAGCACCTGGGAGAAATTTAAGCCCATCTCCATAGCAGCCTCATTCAACCACTCAGGAATACTGAGAGTTTTTTTGACAGCGCGGGCATTTGTACGTTTCTTATATGCCAGCATATCAAATTCGATAACTACAAGAAATGAGTCTGCTTCCAGAGAAATGGCAGAGGGATCAGAAGCAGGAGGGATGGGCTGTTTCTCCTCTTCACGGCTGGTAATGGCAAGCCCCAGTGCTTCGATTGCCATTTCATAGGCCTCTGTCATATCCTCGCCTTGTGTAAGGCATTCAGGGATATCTGGAAATGAGATCCAGAAGCCGCCTTCTTCAGCTTTGTGGAATACTGCTGGATAAAATAACTTATTCATATTTGGCACCTCCATTTTGGAAAGGTGGGGCTTATTTCAGCCCCGCCTGTTTTAATATAGCCTGCTCAAGTCCTTTTTTCAGGTCTTTGCAGTGATAAGGAACTTCGGTTTGGCGTCCAGTTATGTCGTTTCTGAGTTTTATATGCGAACCGTTCTGACTGACTTCCCGAAAACCATTTTTTTTGAGATGCTTTATCATCTCGCGTGGTGTCATTGGCATCCTATGTAACTCCTTTCCTTATCATGTCTATATTATAACACGTAATAATACGTATGTCAATATAAAATATGTATTATTACGTGTTCTTGTTACCTGCACAAATATGGAAAATAATACCAGATAATTTCCAATAATTACATATTATAATCATACTGCACCCAATCTTCCGAAAGAAAGGTCGTGGTGAAGTGACAAAGAAGTACATACATTACAAAGGGAAAAATATATATGCAGTATATTACCGCAGTCATAATATTATCTACTATAATTTAGACTTCTCAGGAACGACACAATTTATATTGCTGTTCTAAAACTCAACACAGTTTCCTTATGGCTATTGGGTGCCATGGATCAGATTGCCTTGTGATTTTCACGGGTACAAGCCTGATCCATGCTTTCAGGGGTACGGGGGCACTCTTCAAATTCTTCTCTGAGCATCGTTGCAGAATTTCTTTCCATCTTTTCAGATTCATGCTGCTGTTTTTTCTGGTTGTTAAGAATATTATCAGCTAACTCATTTAAGGCCTGCTGAGAAGTTGGGCTAAGCTGCTGGTATCCTTTGATTACTTCCAGAATGATATCATAGAATTTATTTTTATCAGGTTCAAGTAGTGAAGAAACTAAAGTTTTTACTTGATTTTCTTCAGAATCTTTTAAGAACATATCTCCGGTTCCTTTAAGTAACCAGCTTTCATTTACCGTTTTACCATTCCAGTTTTCTAAGCAAATCAATTTGATAGTTCGATCAGAAAGGTTTTTTCGTCCGTTTTCAATATCAGATATGTGCCCTTGTGTGGTTGATATTTTTTTTGCAAAGTCTCCCTGCTTTATGTTTAAAGCTTTACGAAGGAATTTGAGTCTTTCTCCTTCGGTCATGGTGTATCACCTCCTACATTTAATGTCATCATAGCACAAAAAATATCACTTTGCAGCAAAAAATAAAATAACATATTGACAAAAATAATATAAGAGATATAATTAAATCACAAAGCAACAAAAATAGGAGGTGAAACAGAAACAATGAAAGAACTGCAGGAATCAATATTTCCAAATTTAGATAAAATTCTGGATCAGAAACATATATCTCAAAAGGAGCTGAATATCCGATTGGGAATTTCTGAAAAATCCCTCTGGAATAAAAAACGTGGGAGGACAGAGTTTACCTTAGAAGAGGTAGAAAAGATTTGTGAAATGATTCCGGAGTACCGGTTAGAGTACATTTTTAAAAGAGTATCGAATCAATAAGCTGTCAGGAGCGCTATTCCTGCCAGCTAATTGCCAAATTTGTTTACCCTATAATCCTTGCAGGCTTTCGCCGCAATGGATAGCGCCCAGTGCTTCTTTAGGAGTTGTGTCACTTTAGCAGTATGGTTCTGCAGATTGCCTGATAGCTGACACAATACGAAATGGCATGATCCCGGTGAAGCATTTTAAAGGTGAGTGCCGTCTCACAATATATAGAAACTCTAAAAAAATTGAATGTTTCTGATGATGTAAAAATAGTTGGTGAAATCCAGATATCCGAATCTGCTTTAAAGAAAGTCAAAAAACTTTACCAATCTGCGCATGGTCCTAAAGCATAACTCAATTATCTTTCAGTACCTTCTTTAACCATTCTTCTCTGGCTGCTAAAATATACTTTTGCAGTTCTTCTACGTCCCGCGATAATTTTATAGTTTCTTTTTGCTGGCCCTGTAATTCTGTTACAAGGCCAGCTATCTCGTCTATGGTTCCTTTAATTATGATTTCCATAGTCTGTTTCACCTCCAGTTTTAAATGTTGCAATATTTTACCGATTATGCTATACTGTTCCTGCCTATTTTATGGCAAGGAAGGAGTGGTTACTTTGACCAAACTTTTGTCTTTGCCTGCTCCCTTAATACGGATTTGTCTCGTGGACCCATACACGTTAAACATTGGCGTATTAAAGATTGGCTACTGATCCGGCGTACAATCCATAGATATGAGACTATGTAAAAAAATTGTGATAGTGCAGTATCTAAAACTGCTAATTCCAAAAGGTTAAAAGTACCATCAGCATTTGCTAAGTGCATATACAGTTGTTTGTAAGAACTCACATTATTACCCTCCCTTCATGCTGTACTCGGCCCTGGCGGGGGCCTGTAAATCCAGTATAGAACGGGAGGGGAGAAAACACAAGGAAAGGAGAAAAAAGTATGGAAGCAAAGACAACAGAAGAGAAAAGGACAGAAGCCATAACAGAGATGGTAGAAAAGATGAAGCAGATGGACATGAACAGTCTGGCAATCATGCAGTCAGCGACCACGGTTCTGATCGCTAAGGAGCGTTTAGACCGGGAAACAAGGATTGCGTAGTGCCGGAGTATATCAGGGGGGAGAGAAGGTGAGAAGCTGTGACAGGTATAGAGTTTTATAGCCAGATAGAAAAACTATATGGGGAACTCAGCTTATTTGATGCAATCGGGCTTGTAGGGCATCAGATCAGAGAAAAGATAGAAGCGGCATTACAAGAAGGTGCAGACTGTAAAACGCTGGCGGTAGAGACTGCATCATTATTGAAACTTGAAAATGCCGCATCAAAGATGCTTGATGAAGAAAAATTGGAACCGGAACAGAGGATTATGTTTTCGGTGATATTTTCCAAGGACTTAAAGGATGTGAAGCACTTCCTGCTACAAAGCCAGAATCGGGATGAGATACCGCAGGAGGAAAAAGAGAAAGCAGAACTGTATTTAATGCAGCTCAGCATGATCTTAAAGGACGTGTTGACAGATAAATATCTTCCCAAACCTGTTGCAGTTGATATCTGCGATAAAGACAAACCCTACATGAAGGATTTGGTAGTTCGCAGTCTGATGTATGTAATGAGGAAGCTGGCTGATGGTCTTAATCTTGACGAAACTCTGGAACATACTCTGATCCTGTTTGAATCGGATTTGGAGCGATTTGGCTATGTTTTGAGAAAGAATGATAGTTACAAATTGACAGAGCAGGATTTACAGGAAGCCCTTAATGAAGAATTTCCAACGGATCCCCAGACACTGCAATGTCATTCTGAAACGATACAAGGACTGATTGTTAATCTCATCATGGGTGCAGGCTTAAATCAGTTTGATATCAATAAGCAGACAAGAATGTTTTTGATATCAGCGCTGATGTATGGAAGAGCCGCACTGATGGCGGCTCCGGATCTTAGTCATGAAATAGAAAGAGAGATAGAGGCTCTTCGTGACTTTTGTAAACGATACTACGATCCTGAATAATCATACTTTGTAGTGTATGTACACAAGTTTCACATGGAGCGCATCCATTGGAAAAATCGCAGGTATTTTGAACAACAGCAAGGGTATTAGTCATTCCTATTGGAACCTTACATATGCGTCCGTTATGTGGACAATACACTTTGATATATGTTTGTTCAACAGCCATATTATTTTCCCTCCCTTCATACTGTACTCGGCCTTGGCAGAGGCCTGTAAATTCAGTATAGGACGGGAGGGGAAAGAAAACAAGCAAGATGTACAAGCAGTAATACATACAATGCCAGAGAAAGGAGTGGTAAGAGTGGAGAAAAAGGGGATTACATATTCAAACTGGGTAAAAATTGGGGATAAAGGGGTGAAGATGGAAGAGCTTCCGCAGGAAGAGCGAGAGAAGATTGCGAATAGCTTGATTTACCGTCCATTAGCAACCATTCCCAATATAAAAATAACAAAAATCGCCTGAGAGCGGGCAAGGAGGAACACAAGATGAGTGACGAAGTAAAAAGAGAGTACCACATTGGGGAGTATGCCATTAAGCCTTATGAGACAGAAGATGCATGGGATCTGGAGACGATCTCAGACGATCTGCGCTGGGCTGTTAAATGGGCTGAAGGAATGAGCTTTATGTGGGGCTTTACGTTGGTATTGTTGTTGCTAACATGGTACGGCGTAATATAGGAGGCATACTGCAAGGAGAGGATGGAATAGATGTCGGAAATGTAATTGCTTATTGGATCCGGGAGAAGGAAGGCTGTGCGATGAATGCAAAGAAGAGCAGAGGAAAGGTGTAAAAATCCATGTGGAACCTGTACATATCCCAGTAAAGAATCCAAGACAGCAGTAAAGCCCTGCAATGATCTCACAAACCATCAGGGCTTTACACAACGTACATTTCGGATTAAATCCACCTCTATTGTAGCAGATACTACAGAGAAATACAAGCATAATGGAGGAACATCATGAAAAAAGAAGGAATTGTAACCAAGTATAACCATAACTGTCTGTTCTGTGGCCGTCCGCTGGAGGCCACCCACCACCTGATCGGAGGCACATCCAAGAGAAAGCAGTCCGATCAGGATGGGCTCACAATCCCCTGCTGTAATGACTGCCACAACATGGGTGAGCTGTCCCGCCGGATCCATGGAAATCCCATAGCAGAGGCAATGTCTAAGATCATAGGGCAGCTTGCCTGGGAGAAGCGGGCGGTAGCTGAGGGCCAGACAGAGGAGGAAGCAAGGGAAGCCTTCCGCAAGAGATACGGGGAAAGCTACCTGTGAAAGGAGTTTTATGGACCATAAGGAAAAGAAACAGTACATGGAAGCAGGTACGCGTCGGAGATTAGAGAAGCTGATAGATATGGAGAGGAATCCCTCACCTATGACAGATGCATTCCGGCGGCCTGCATACGCAGGGACAAGTCTGTGTCCGGAAAGGAAAAAGAATGAGGATAATATCGATCATAAATTTAAAGGGCGGATGTGGGAAGACCACCACGGCGGCAGCCATGGCAGAGATTCTGGTGGTAAGACACGGAAAGAGAGTGATCCTGCTGGACAATGATAAGCAGGGGAATGCATCACGGCTGTACCAGAGGTATAACCAGAACAGCAGAAGGGGAACTCTGGATATGATCCATAGCAGGAGCATAATCGGGAATATCATGGAAACAGGAATAGAGGGGCTGAGCCTGATCCCATGCAATTATTACATGAAACAGGCAGAGATTGAAATACTCATGGATTCCAGGACTACACAGCATGACCGTTACCGGGAAGCGCTGGCGCAGGTGGAGGGGGAATATGATTACTGTATTATAGATAATCCCCCTGACATTGGGATGAATGTGGTTAATGCGCTGAGTGCGTCTCAGGAGGTCATTATTCCGATCAATCTGGACAATTATTCTCTTGACGGTTTGGAGATGCTGATGGAACAGGTGAGATCTATCAGCCGTCTGAATCCAAATATGGAAGAGGTATGGGGGCTTGTGACGGATTATGAGCGGAGTGCTACCAGTGAGTCAGCAGAGAAATGGCTTCGGGAGCAGCCGCATTTCAAGGTATTTTCTCAGCATATCCGTCATTCCAGAAAGGCCAAAGACGCTACATTTTACCATAGGAGCGTTGTAGCCCATAGCCCACGATCGGGGGCGGCTTTGGATTACAGAAGATTTGTGGATGAGTATTTGAGGAGGGCTGGGGATGGCATTTGACATATTAAGCATCCTGAACGGGGCTACCTTAGCAGAAACAGAGCGGACAGAGGAGTATCAGGATATCGTGTTGGATTATCGGGACATTGTAGTCACCAATCATAATAAATACAGCATGGTGGAAATTCAGGAGCTGGCAACAGGGATTCTGATGACCGGAGGCCTGCAGGCCCCGCTGGTAGTCGGCAGGGTATCCGGGGAGTATTGGCTCTTATCGGGACACAGGAGGTATTCAGCCCTCAGGCAGTTGATACAGGAAGGAAATAGGGAGTATGAAAAGATACCATGCCGATACAAGGATATGGACAAGCTGCAGTTCCGGATGGAACTTTTATGCGGGAATACGTTTAACCGGAAGTTGTCTGATTATGACCTGATGATGCAGGCTCAGGAGTGGAAGGAAATCCTGACTGAAATGAAAACAAGTGGAGCGCTTGTCCTGAATAAGGGAGAGCGGATCCGGGACTATGTGGCTCAGATATTGGGAGAATCCAGTGGGAAGATAGGGCAGCTGAATGCGATATATAAGAGTGCTCCGGAGGAAGTCAAGGAGAAATTCCAGTCTGGTGAGATGGGAATTACATCGGCTTATGAAGCTTCCCGGACGGTAGAGCCACAGGAAGAACCCCAGCCGGATGAAAAGAGCCTGGAAATACAGAAAAAGGCAGAGGAAAAACGTGTGTCAGAATCTGACACAAAGGGGCAGAGGGACGAGCTCTATCATGAGCCGGATATGGAGGCGGTGGAAACACCAGAAAAATCTGTGGAATATGACAGGGATACTCTGCTGTGGATGATTAGGGATGCGGAGGAAACCATGGAGCAGATGAAGGAATATTGGATTTCTAATGATCCTGAAATCTATACAAAGAATGCCATGAAGATACAGGCATACAAGCTGTTATTGGAGCAGCATGACAGGGGTATTATCTCCTGCCCCCACAGGAGTTGATACATATATAAAACAACGGTTCAGATTGCGGTATGTCACAAATACCTTTTGACCGATCAGGCCGGGGCCTATCAACCTCCTTTTCCCGGCCTGGAAAGGAGGGATCATGGAAGACTGGATTAAGAAGCTGGAAAACTATGAGTGTGACGGTCAGATGGAATTGAGTGACTTTCTGCCAATGAATCAGAAAGATGAGGAAGACCATGGGAAAAGACAAAAAGATATATGCAGCCCGGATGCAGGGGCTTGCATATGCATTAGATATTGTAAAAAAAGGTGGAATAGAAGCTCTGGAAAAGGAGATTAAAGCAAGGGGAGCGTATTACGTTCCTATGGAAATATCGTATGAGCAGGTGATGGAGTTAAAAAACTTGATTGCAGACCGGATATTGTCAACGTTTGCTCCTGCTGTAATGTTTACTCTGCACGATACATTCGGTTTTGGAAAGGATCGTTTGCTACGGTGGAAGAATGCTTTTATGAAGCGTTGTGATATGATGTCGACTTTTGATCCATTTGGAGTTCCATATGAAAAGGTTATGGATTATGCGACGATTTTAACCGAAAAATACGGAATACAATTTGAGTGGGACAAGATAGAGGACGTAGAGCAGGATAATAAGCAATCAAAAAAACAGTTATGTGATATTGATTATGTAATTCAGTTTCTAGAAGAGAGGGGACAGGCAGAGGCGGCGGAGCTGTTGAGGGAGTATGGGGAGGTATAAAGGTGGACAAAAGAGAGGCTATAGAGATATTGCAAAAGCATATTGATACATATAGATACCAAATTACAGATGGTGGCTGGGAACGGATGGTTCAGGTTGGGATTGCCAGAGATAACCTATATGATAAGCTGGCGTATCGTGCTGATGCAGAGAAACAGATGCAGGCATATGGTATGGCTATTCAGGCATTAGAGAACAGCAATCCAGAGGATTGGGTAGACAGGTGCTATTTGGGGAGCCCGTGTCCATATCAGCGTAATTAAGGTTTAAAGGAGTTAAAAAATGCAAAAAGTGATAGAGAAAGCTATGTTAAAGATAATACAGGAGATGGAGAAGAATCGCTTGGCGTATAATGATGCGCAGGGAAGCTATAATGATACCGGCTTTGATAGGTATTATAACAAAATGGAGCGCCTTGACAAAGAATATGAGGAGCTGAAAGCATTCCTTGGATTAGACAAAATAGAATCCTCCAGCATTATCGAATCTGAAAATATAAGGCTTTGTAATGAGAATCAGGAACTGAAAAAGTTTATCAGTGACGCCAAAAGTCTAATGACTTACATCCATGCGGATTATTGGAGTGACCCGCAGGTGACAAGGCTTTACGAAAAATTCAAGGATTTTAATCCGTAAAATTAAGGATTTGGAGAATAAAATGTTGACACATTTAAGTTTATTCTCCGGCATTGGGGGACTGGATTTGGCGGCAGAATGGGCTGGAATACAGACGGTGGGACAGTGTGAATGGGCGGATTTTCCTACAAAGGTACTTGAAAAGCACTGGCCCGATATCCCACGCTGGAGAGATATAAGGACATTAACGGGAGAAAGTTTCTATGAACGAACAGGATTACATACAGTTGACATTATTTCAGGAGGATTCCCCTGCCAGCCATTCTCTGTTGCCGGGAAGCGGCAGGGCAAGGAGGATGACCGCTATCTCTGGCCGGAAATGCTTAGAGTTATCGAAGAACTCAGGCCCTCTTGGGTTATTGGAGAAAATGTTGCTGGAATCATTAGAATGGCACTCGACGATGTGCTTTCTGACTTGGAAAACCAAGGTTACGCCACAAGGACGTTTGTATTACCAGCTGCAGGTGTTGGAGCCATGCACAGGCGATATCGGACAGCGATTGTTGCCCACACTGACTGCATCGGAGTGGAGAGGAACGGCAAAAAACAGATATTGGGGGAGTCACACATATCGGTCAGACAAATTAGCGAGCCGTTTCAGGACGCAGAGCGAAGATATGACACATATCAATCCAGATTATGCCGAAGTTTATATGGGCTTCCCAATGGGGTGGACCGTGTTAGATCATTGGGAAATGCAGTAGTACCACAGCAGTTCTATCCAATATTTCAGGCAATAGCAAACATAGGACGATATTAAGGTTTAGAGGAAAATATGACAGATGAAGACAAGAAAGCGTATGCGGATAGAAAATGTCCGAAGAAATGTTTGAATTGTGAACATCGGAAGATTATCACACATGGTGTTTTGCCATATAATTTTTGTAAAAAATTGAATGTATCATTTACCAAAAATGAACCAGATGATTTTTTGAATTGTACAAAGTTAAACTGACATTTAGCATAGGAGGGGATACCAATGCAGCCAGAAAATACTAAGCAACTAGACATAAAAAGAGGCAGATCACCAACCGCCCAAGGTCCTGTGATCCGCCGTTTTGCTTAAGATAAGTATATCATATATACCCTTCTTAAGCAAGGATAAGGAGGATATTATGAACGATAATATAAAAAGCCAGGTTATAAATGATGTAATCGTTGCCATGACAATGTATATCAGTTCAGAGGCCTTACAGATTTTAGAGAAGGTTATAACGGAAGAACTGGTAAATGTATCCATTGAAAAAATGAATACATTGCCAATGGAAATGAAGGACAGTATTGACCAGCAAAACGAATACATAATCAAACTCTTCCTATATAAAAAGAAAAAGCTGAGTGAAGGAACGAAGTACGGCTATATGAGTGCGGTCAAACGTCTGATTACCTTATTATATAAGCCATTGACCCAGATGGATGAGCAGGACATATTTTATTATCTTGATTGGTATGAGCACAGGAATGAAAAAGATACTGGAAAAAGGAACCTGCCGCAGACGATCAATAATGAAAGGCGCTTTCTTTCAGCGTTTTTTACTTG
>ERZ779827.230-NODE-230-length-26664-cov-3.3601_pt1 | contig 26664 bp, 19 predicted proteins | sample MGYA00433089_ERZ779827 | MGnify/ENA primary metagenome ERZ779827 (study PRJEB29588, sample SAMEA2147589) | human gut metagenome | biome: human gut; feature: human-associated habitat; material: faeces | place: Denmark | collected 2008/2010 ...
CAGCTAATTCGCTACGCTTTGCCCAAATTTACTTTTTCGCTATGTGTTTATTTTAAACTTTGAATAGTGAGGATAGAGTTTGATAAAGATCTTTGTACCTAAGATTTTAGCGGTAGAAAGCCAAAGCTTACTACTTCCCTGGGCTCTAAAAATATCTTTCCAAGCTGGAAATAGGTTGTTTATCTGTTTTGATTCTTTAGCTAAGTCGGCTGTAATATTGCTTTGTTTGGCTTGAACTAATCTTCGGAACATTCTTTCGAATGCTGGTACTTGTTGGGAAGTTAATATAGGAAATTTTATAAGTTCTGTATATATGGAAAGGTGGGCATAGAATAAATCCAGATGTTTGTCAAATGTATAATTAGACGTGAGTGAAGATTCTCTTATGCGATAATAGTATAGTCCCTTGTCTGAAAGGTAAACTGTTTTTGCTTTTTTACAGAAATCAACAAGGAGCCGTGTGTCTTCTGAAACATGTCCTTCTAAAAAGGTGATATGATTGAATATTTCTTTTTTGAATATTTTATTCCATATGGAATAATGGATGGGACTTCCTGACCACCAGTTGGAGAATATAGCTTCAGTTCCTTTAATATATTGACAATTATTAGTCGGAGTTTCTACATATTTAGTGCTGTGCAATTTGCAAAAAGGATATTGCAGAATATCTATTTCACTATTGTTTATCATAATGTTCATGTTTTCCTCATAAGTGTCTATGTTGATGAAATCGTCAGGATCAATGAAAGTCAAATACTTGCCTTTTATCATTTGTAATCCTATATTGCGTGCGGAACTGACCCCTCCATTTATTTTATGTACCACTTTGACTCTACTATCTTTTTGGGCATAGGTATCACATATTTCTCCGGATGAATCCGTTGAGCCGTCATCTATCAGAATTATTTCATAATCATGATAAGTTTGGATGAGAATACTTTCTATACATTGATTTATGTATTGTTCAACATTGTATACGGGAATGATGATACTTAAAACTATATTTGGCATATAATGAATACTTTGAATTCAAATTTACTTTCTTTTTTTATAATATCAAGTAAATAAATTGCTTATTTTTGTATTGACTATGAATAAAAAATTGGTTAGCATTATTATGCCTGTTTATCAGGCTGAGAAGTTTTTGTGTGATACGATAAATTCCGTATTAGCGCAGACGTATTCCAATTGGGAATTGATATTGGTTGATGATGGTTCTACAGATTCATCCGGAGAAATATGTGATACCTATGCCCGAAAAGATAATAGGATCAAAGTGGTGCATCAATTGAATGCAGGGCAGGCGTCAGCAAGAAATTCAGGTATGGATTTGGCGAAAGGGGATTATATTGGATTTCTTGATAATGATGATTTTTATTATCCGGATACAGTTCGAATATTGGAAAGTAATATAGAGGATGCAGATGCGGATATTGCGGCAGGTTCTTATGTTGCAAGATATGAAAACGGAAAATTCATTCATAATACTCATAGTGGTGCTGTTAATGTATGGAACAATTATGAAGCTATGAAAGAGTTTTTAATAAGAGAGAGTATGGATATTTATGTCTGGACTAAACTCTATAGGAAAACCTTTTTGGACAAATATCATATCAGATTTGAGGTGGGTAGGTGTGATGAGGATTTTTTATTTAATAGTCAAGCTTTTTTGTATTCCTCCCTTACTGTAATGCAAGATTCTCCTATTTATTTATATACTATTCGTGATGCTTCAACTAGTAGAACTTTTAGGGACCAGCAATTTCTGAAATACCTTGAGGGAACTTTTTATAGAGTAAATGAAATAGAACAAATGGTGGTCAAACATTATTCTTCTTTGGCTTATTTGGCAAAGCGTCAAAAAATATTGTATTTGTTTATGATATTGTCGGTCATAGTGAAATACGATAGGAAAAAATATGCAAATTATTATAATGAAGTGATTACCTACCTTTGGAAAAATAAAAGGCAGATACTGGCGGAGCGTAAATATTGTGGAATTTCCTTTTTAGGAGCCTTATTAATTATAGTGATGCCATCAATTATTTATTTTTATTTTAAACGTTGGAAAGGATACATTTGTTGAATTTCTCCCATGTTTGTGATTGAGGGTTATAGCGTTTGATAATGCGTGCGGGATTTCCTACCGTGACACAATAGTCGGGTATGTTTTGGGTAACCACACACCCGGCACCGATAAAACAATGTTTGCCGATGGTGATTCCGGGCAGTACAATCACGTTGGCTCCTATGATGGTATGTTCTCCGATGTGGATAGGGGAAGTGGTGATACCTTGTTCGATGATGCCTTGAGTGATATTCTGATAATTGTGATCTAATCCTATCAGGGCTACGTTTTGTGAAATATTGACCCCGTTGTCTATCCGGATGGGACCGATGACCGTATTGCTGAGTCCTATCCGGCAATAGTCGCCGATTACGATGTCGCCTACGGCATTGTTCAAGCAAGAGAAATCTTCCACTACCGAATATTTTCCCATCTGGAACAGGTGGAACGGTGGAAGGTCTTTCCGTACACTGGAATAAATGACTGAGCCCCGGCCTTTTTTTATGTAGAAAGGCTGCCATACGCGTATCCACCAATAGGGGCGTGTCTTTACCGGATGCATGATGAAACCGTGTATCCGTTTTTTCCATTGCGGGTGTTGCTGTAAGTACTCTTTTATATTCATAATTCTATCCATGCTGTGTATGGTTGAACTTCTGTGCCATTCCTTTCAAGTGAAACAAGTTGAGAAGCATAATGATTACAAAATAAGGTGTCTGCCTGAGGATTCTGCTCATGTATTTATATCTCATATTGGACGGAATGGCCAGGTATAACGCACCGTTCAGCAAGATAAGCAAAATCCACCACTTTATGGAAGAAGCCGGAGAGAAAATGCAGAGAACACATGAAAAGAATCCGATGAGCGCCAACAGAATGCTGCGGGGGGCGATAAAGGCTTGGAGGGTTTTCAGCAGATAATCTCCGTTTCCGTTCAGTAAGGCTGTGGGGAGGTTACGTCCCATTTTTAATGCAAGGAAAAGCTGGGTGGCTATCCAGCGGCGGCGCTGGTTACGCAAGGCATCCGGTTGCCGGACTTTTTCGTCCAATGTTTCTAGGGTGTCTATATATTCAATGTGAATGCCTTGACGGAGCAGGAGTTCTTCCAGTTCTTTGTCTTCGCCCGTACTATGGGTATGGATGATGTTCCGGACAAACCATCGGAAATCGAAAGCCATTCCGGAGCCGGTAAGGGCAGATGAAAATCCCAGCCGGATGTGTCCCTTGCGGAAGATGGAATTGTTCATCTCTTCGATGGCGGCATCCAATAGGGCTATGTCTGTATTCATATTTTTGGCTTTGCGGTGTGTCTGTATGGCTTTTATACCCTGTGAAACTGCCTTATTCAGTTCTTGAAGATAACAGGGTGAGATCAGATTATCGGCATCCAGTATGAGGACATAATCGTATGGCTGGTCTGTGATGGTCTCTGCTGCAATGCGCAGGGCTTTTGCCTTGGAACTTTCCTTTTCATGCAGTTCTATCAAGCTGATGCGTTCTTTGCGCAGTGAGGCATTGGTTTCGGGACGCATGTGGTCGGATATGACTATCAGGTCGTAAAGCTCTGCCGGATAAGTTTGGCGCAGAACGGAAGTGACGCAGGCGTGAATGACCGCATCCTCTTTATAGGCGGGAACAAGGATGATAAAACGTTGCCGGACAGTAGTCGCGGGATATTTCTTTTGTTTGAAGAAATGAGAGGCGGCAGAAAACAGGACTATATACCCCACACTGACGGAAAGGTAGATATATAGCGTATATTCCATGATATGTATAATTTCCGATAGCATGGGGCTTTTATTTTTTCTTTCTTAAAAGCATATTGAATATCATGCCTGCCGCCAGAAAGGGGATAGCTTTCATGGCTTTGTTGAATTTGCTGTCCACCAAGTAGTTTGGAGTGGCTATTGCCATAGTCAATAAGAAAGTGAGTAATAATCCCCACCATTTTAGGCAGGCGCTCCAGTGGAAGTATACGGACAGGAAACTGAACAGGATGAGGATACCTAGCAGGATGGTGCGAGGGAAAATGAACCATTGCAAAATACGGTCGGCATAATCAAATTTTCCACTTAAAATGGCGCCGGGCAGATTACCGATATTGGTGAACAGGGAATAATATTGGGTTTTAATCCAAGTACCATGTTGGGTATAGAATTTTTTCTTTCCACTATTCTTCAAGGCATATACATGGGTATTATTTAAATATTCCACATATATCCGTTCGCGGAGCAGCAGGGATTCGATGACTTTTTCATCGTCATCGTCTTTTAAATGACGGATGTTTTCTTTGAACCAAGTGAAGTCTATTGCGGTTCCGGAGCCGTTCAGCGAAGCTGAAAGTCCCAAATTGACATGTCCCGCACGAAGAATGGAATTATTGATCTCGTCGGTGATGGCATTCAATATGCTGACATTATTGGGTCTTTCTTGATAGATGCGATGGGTTTGGATGGCATTGGAGCCGCTGGCATACGTATTGTTGACAACTTCAAGAAAATTGGTGTCCACTACATTGTCCGCATTCATGATTAAAACGATATCGTATTGTCCTTCTTGTAATTGTGACATAGCTGCTTTGACAGATTTCATTTTTGAACTTTTCTTGAACCTGGCTTGCAACAGGGTGATGGGATATTGTGCCAGCTGTCTGTTTGTTTCCGGCTTCAGGTGGTCTGAAATGACGATAATGTCATAGCAGTCTATAGGATATTCTTGTTGTAGAAATGATTTGACGGTATAGGGTATGTAGTCATCGTCCTGATAGGCCGGTATCAGAATGGCGAAACGGTGTTTTACTCTTGATTCGGAATATTTGTCGGTGCGGTTGCCTGTTGCCGCTATGGCGTATACCAGCAGGTAAAAAACAGTAAAGGCGCATATCGCGAAAAGTAATAGTTCTATGTATGCTAGAAATATCATGGCTGTTTGTCTTTGTTTCTAAGTTTGAAAAATGCTTTTGTTCCCTCCCAATGTGCTTTGGCTATGCCTTTCTTTCCTTTCCCCAAGGCGGTCAGTATGTTTTTGGGACATACAATCATTGTCTGGTATAAAATGGAAACCGGAAGTTTCCAGTCAAAGAGATTGCGGTAGGCATATAGTAATCTGTTTCTGCTCAGGTAATAGTATTTCAACGGACTTTCTTTTCCGGTGGAGCTGCTGTCCTTGTGCCATATTTCGCAAGCGGGATCGTACCATAGTTCGTAGCCTTCCCTATTGATATAGGTGCACCAGTCCAGTTCCTCATAATATAGAAAATATTCTTCGGGCATCAGGCTAAGCTTGTCTATTATTGTTTTTTTCAGTAACATGGCGGCACCATGCAGATAAGGCGTTTTTTGGGCGGGGTAGTGGCCTTTATTTATTTTCCCTTTGCCTATGGCTCTGTTTCTTAAGGTAATGGGCGAAAGTTGGGTGTATCCTGCAAATTGTATGGCGTGCGGTTCTGCATAATCCCGGATTAACGGGGAGACACCTGCTATCTTGTCGGAGGACAGAAGGCGTTTTATCAACAAGGGTATGGCATCTTTGACCATACAAACATCATTGTTCAGCAAGAACAGGTATTTTCCTTTTGCAAGGTTTATACCCAGATTGTTACCTCCGGCGAATCCTAAGTTCTGCTCACTGCGTACGGCTTGGATAAAAGGATATGTTTTTTGTAGCAAGGCGGCTTCATTGGCAGTGGAACCATTGTCAATGACTATCATTTCATAACTGACAGAGAATATAGTAGCTGTCCACGAGTCGATAAATTCGCAGGTGTCGTGAAAACCGTTATAGTTCACGGTGATGACGGATAGGTCAGGCTGCCGGTAGTCCATGTATTTCTGAGTATTGTTTATCTAAATAAGGTCCTAAAAAAACAAAGGTGAAACAGGAATAAATCAAGATTCCGTTAGGAAACTGGAAATAAACCATATTGGCGTAAGAAGCTACCAGTATGCCTGCACAACCGCATAACATACCTGTCAGCGGTCCTCGGATTTCCGGATTTCGGATTTTGAATAAAAGAATGTAGGAGCCCGATAGAAATAGAATGGCATGCATACCCAAAAACACACACAGCCCCACTATTCCCATCTGTTTCCATACATCTACCAGACTGGAGTCTGAAGGACAGATGGAAACGAAATAATATTTGTTATGGGGAGGAACTACCCCGTCTATGGCTCCCATGCCTATGCCGAAGGGCATTTCATCCATGTAGGCATTCAGTGCTTTCTGGTTCTCGAAACGCGCCATCATCGATTGGTCCTCTGTGTCGAAAGCGGAACGCATACGGCGGATCAATTTATTGCTCTCTCCGATCTTGGTGTATTTCAGCATTCCTACTCCTCCAACAAGCAGGATAAAGGAAATGATGCCTATTTTCCAACTTTTAGACAGGAACAGAAAGAGCCCCAGCCCTGCAATGGGTACTGCTATGGCCGATCGGGTTCCCGATATTAACAGACCATAAAATCCTGCCATACCCACTATTAAATAGAAGAGTCTGAGAAATAGGTTCTTTGTATAGAAAAAAGTAAGCGTGAAAACAGTGCAGGATAATCCCATGCTGGCACCGAAAAGACCCGCGTCAGTGAAAAATGAGAAATAGCGGATACCGGAATGGATAAAATGGGTACGTGCTCCGTAGGCCCACAACCAGCTTAGCTCGGTACTGTCAAAACCTTTGTTCTTTTGCCAATATCCTTTTGCGGCAGCCAGTAGGGTCATGATACCCCATAGTATTAAAAAGTAATGGATAAAAGTGTAGCGATTGCAGTGTATGGATAGAATAATACAGGTCAGAATAGGGTATAAGGCCCAGGGTCTTAAAATACGAAGCCATGCTTCCATGTAAAATTCACCGGTAATACCATTACCTATGTTGATGATACAATATAGCAGCCAGACCAATGTGATGCAGGTATAGACGTTCAGTATTCTTCTGAAATGATGATTGCTTTGTAACTGTTTCAGAAGAATAAGGGCCAACATGATGCCGTAGAGCAAGTCAAAGATATTGGTAATGGCAATAGGGATGGAATGATATCTGTTAATTCCCATTATCAGGTAATTCAGCATAAAGGTGATGGCCAGCAGAATGGCGGGTTTGTTTATGCATATAAAAATAAAAAGCGTGGCAAAAGGTATGAACCCTATTGCAACTCCTATGGCAGGTTTCATGTTGAGGGCTGTCCATAGGCATAAGCACAGCCCGATAATAAAGCTGGCTAGAATTTGACCTGTATGGGTTATATTTATTTCTTTTGCTATCATTATCTATTTTCCTTTGTATTCAATGGCGGTCAGTCCGAGTTGAAACAGCCTGTATTCCATATTCTTAAAGTTCGTGTAAGGAGGTAATTGTCCTGTAAAGTCTTCCACTGTATTTCTGTCTGCTTGTGTCAGATAGAAAAGGAGGGGTACTTCTTTTTGTTTAACTTGTAACAAATGCTCATACAGTGCCTGATCCGTATTTTTCCAAGTACGGTTGGCACGGACAACCAGCAGATTGATGGATGCTTCATTTAACAAAGCCGGAGGCAGAGGATTGCTTTTCAGGACCGGGTGTTCGATTAGAAGAATTTCATCCTTTTCCAGATCGGGACATAGTTCTTTCAAATTGTTTGCCTGTACATATTGGCTATCTTCGCTTAGAAAATCTTCATCGTATGTAATGCGGCGGACGTTTAAGCCGATGTTGCTCTAATATTCCTCTATCAGGCGGGCGACATGGGTCTTTCCGTCTTTCTCTTCTGTACTTAACAAATTGATAACTCGCTGTTCCTGTGTATTTAGATGAGGCAATAAAGCGGTGCTGAGTTGCTTGACGGCCATTTCGTTTATGGCTTTATTATAACGTCTGTATCTTAACTTGCTTTCTTTAGGATATGCGCCGATAACTGTTCCTCCGGTGATTCGTTCTGTACGTATTTTGTCTCTGAGGGTACGGTCCAGTATTTCGATAATCAGAAAATAACCAATGATGAAAAGTAAAGTACCCAGTATGGATGCAAGTATAATCATGCGTGCATTGGTGGGGGAGGAGGTCAATGGAAACAGGGGCGGGTTCATGATTTTTAATGAAGCCGAAGTCATTTCCAGATTCTTTTGTCGCAAGATGGCTGCATTTAAGGCCCCCATGGTAGACATATAGTTGCTTTCCACAAAGCCGATATGCCTTTCTTTCCGGCCCAGGGTGGCGCCGATGGGGGAGAAATAAAGGAAATCTTCATTTAAATTCTCTCTCATTATATCTCGTGCTTCCATTTGGGCTTTAGTCTTTTCGGCAAGGACTATTTGGTCAAGCCACTGGCTGATGAGTGTTTCATAAGATACATTGTTTGTACTTGCAGCTTCAGCACTTAGTTTCAGGGCGAGATTGTTGATGTTTTGTTCGGCGTTACTTAACATGTTTTTTTGTTCCTCCAGTTTCTTCCGGTTCTTTTCGTCCGGAGTGATTTCCATGGTTGAGATCTGAGTGTTCAATTGGGACATTTGATGAAGTTTGTCCATAAACTCATTGTTGGTACGGATCAATTTGGCCACATCACCTAATTTATATTCATAGAAATCGATCAACGCCTTACTGGTAGAGTAATTGACAAGTAAATCATTGTCCATCATCCGGTAAGCAGCGTCCATGCTTGCCACTTGTTTGGTTTGTTCTCCGTAGTTGATGATGCGGTTTTCTATATTGTACTCGATTAAAGAATCCTCGGCGGCAGTCAGCATTTTGCCTAATCTGGCCAGTTCTTCTTGAAAGAACTTGATAACATTGTCTGTTTCTCCATAGCGTAGTTCATGGTATTGTTTGACAAATTCTTCATTCAGTATCTCAAGTGTGTTATAAGCTATTCCCGGATCGTTGGCACTATAAGCAATCTCGATCATATCGCTGTTTCCCAACCTGGCTACTTTTATATGTTGTGAGAGTAGAGGTACGCTGAAATAAGGGTGGGTATAATTGAGTAGTTGGTAGATAAAATTATTGATGGACGGGCGTTCAAAAGCTACCAGATTATGATAGGTTTTCTCTTCGTTTTGCTTGTCTATCAATGCCTGTAACTCTCGTGGAATACCGGAAACTAGCTGCTGGTAATGTATGGCTGAAATATAACTGGTGTTTCTTTCGGCATCTCCATAAACCAAACAGCGGGCAAGCAGTTTCAGAGATACTATTTTCAGTGTGCGTTCCGTCGTAATGATATTCATTAAATTACTCATGTGCACAGTGGCATTTCTGGTATCGGTGGCATCTACGTTGTATCCGGAGATGATTCCTGTAAAGATGGTGGTTTTCACATCATACGTTTTTTCCAGACTTCTGGTAAGGAACCACGCTATGATACCGGCTATACATGGAAATATAACCATCCACCAACGGATACGATAGATAAACTTGACTATATATTTAAATAATTCCATGTTTCTTATTCCTTTTTGTCTTTTTTCTTACTTTGCCTCTTGTTTTCTTCCTGTTCCTGTATCGTTGTTTCTTGAACGTCCTTTTCTCCTTGTATGGTCAAGATGGGGGTGTGGGAGATTATTTCAAGGGTCAGCAGTTGATCGTTAATAGTAGAGCGTAGTAAGGCAAAGTCTTGATTAGCGGCAAATTCCTGCTCTTTAGTCTTGGCCACATCATGAATAGAGGTACGTCTGTTTCTATATTCCTGTTCTGCAACAGCCGATGCACCTTTATATAAAGCTATATTTTCAGCTGATCTTTGCAATGTTTCTATATTAGATAAAATCTGAACATATAAATGAGCTATTTGTATTTTAAGAGTTTCGTATGCTTCCTGTTTTCTTAACTCGGCAATATCCACTTGGATTCGCTGGCGCTTGATTCCTCCCCGGAGGTCGAACAGCTTTTCAAAAGGAATACTGATGCCGCCTCCCACGTTCCACGAAGTTTGTTCTGTACCTACATACCTGTAAATAAGTGGGGTGTTGACATCCGTATTGCTGGCCACATTGTCTGCTATACCGTAAGAAGCACTTCCGCCGGCTTGGATAAACCCCAGCCAGTTCCTTTTCTCTTTCGATAGTAACTTTTTCTGTAACAGTTTCTCTTTCTCTAAAATCTGTAAGCTTGGAGTGCTGCGTGCATTCTCATAAAGGACACTTAACGGAGGCAGCTTTATCTTCGCATAATCCACATTCATATTCCCCAATATATCATCTTGTGTCACAAGAGGTTGCTGTACCGGTTGTGTTTGTTGTTCTTCCTGTTGTGCGCTTAAGTGATGGATAGAACAATACATACAGATGACAAAAAGACATACTTTATCCATATAATAAATCCCCTTTTTATTCCTAAAACAAATTATTTAAACATCTCCTTTTTGGACAAAAGCTGTCAAAGTCTTGAACAGGATTTTCATATCCAGAAAAAAGGAGAATTCTTTACCGTATTTCAAATCTAATTCTTTGCGTTCTTTAGCGGATAATTTTCCGGCATCCCCCCGCTTTTCTACCTGCCACAAACCGGTCAGCCCGGCAGGCGCCATGAAGCGTTCGATACTTTCATCGTTTGTCAGACGTTCGGCTTCATAGAGTGGAAGAGGACGGTTACCCACCACAGACATATCGCCTTTCAATATGTTGACCAGTTGAGGTAGCTCATCCAGGCTGTATTTTCGTAAAACGCGTCCTACTTTGGTGACTCGCGGGTCTTTTTCTATTTTTATGAAAGGACTTTCATCCAGTGCGTTTTGTTTGGAAATGAACTCTTCTTCCGGAATGATGAAGTCATCGGAAACCAGCATTCCGCCATTATCTATAACACCGTCATCTCCAAATATCAGCCCTTCTAATTCTTCCATCGAGAAATCTTCGGTAATCTCCGGAATACCTTCCGGCAGGTATTGGTTCTGACCGGAAAGGTCTTTCAGTTTTTTATCGGCGTCCGTATACATGGAACGGAACTTCAGGAAATTAAAAATGGTATAATTCGTTCCTACCCTTTTGGATTTGTAAATAACAGGTCCTTTGCTCTCCAGACGTATGGCTATGGCAGTCAGCAGAAAGACTGGTGACAGAAAAACTAATGCTGTACCGGAGAAAAGAATATCGAAGCAGCGCTTCCATTGGGGAAGGATAAAATGCCTGACGTCTTTTTTCTTCCGGTTATGTGCATATAGCAGTTCCTGCCGTTTATTGATGATGTCTATTTTCTGCCTTAACTGGGCGGTGGTGATGTGCAAACTGACGGTATCGTTTATTCCGCTGTTCAGATAGACTTTGCTGGCTTCGGGACTCAGCCTGTCCGTAATGAGTACGACATATGCCTGATAGAACTTTTTTCTAAAAGCACCTATCTGTTCAATATCTCCGTTCATCTCCCCTTGTTCGTGAAGGACAATGATGTTCTCACGTACTTTCAGCCTGACACAAATTGTAATGGCATCCTGGTAGTTTTGGGCATAAATCATCTGGACATTTTCGAGCTTGCTGAATTTGCGCAAAAAATCCTTGTTCTTTCCTATATAAAGCAGAAAGGTCATGCTGATTTACTCAATAATTTTCTTAATTCTTACTTTTAACTCCATGGGATTGAAAGGTTTGACAATATAGTCTTCCGCGCCTTCTTGTAACAGGCGGATGCGCTCTGTGGTACTGTCTTCGCTGCTTAGCATAATCACCGGAATGTGTTTGAATAGCTGATTGGATTTTATCCATTCCAGAAACTCGTCTCCACGCATTTCGGGCATACGGATATCTGATATAATCAAATCTGGTATGTTACCTTCCTGAAGCCATTTTACTCCTTCGATGCCATTCGGTAACCAAATACAATCATAATCACTGGCCAGATAGATTGAAAGGACTTTTGCAATTGCTATTTTGTCGTCCAAGACCAAAATTTTCTTTCTCATAGAGTAATCTTTAGATTTTAATGGGCAAAAGTAAAGAAAATTATTGTGAATAAACAACTTTATTCTATTAATTTTTTGGCGTAAAGATTGCTTTTTTTTAACCAAACGTCTGAAATAGGAGATTGAATGGAATAAAAGTCCTTTGGAAAAAGGAAAAAAAGAAGACGAGACAATTCCTGTATATTATATATTGTAGTGTATATGATAAGGTTAAGATATCATATTGTATAATAGATGATATTTATTATATTGAAAAATAGTGTTTTAGAACATAATAAAAATAAATATATTGTTTTGTATAATTCAAAAAATAGTATTTATCTTTGCTGCCGGAAATGATAAAAGCCATATTACTATGTCGGAAATAAACCAGACGATTAATTTACATGTATCTGTGGACTGTGTGCTGATTGGTTTTGATGGAGAGCAGTTCCGTGTCCTGTTGGTAAGGCAGGTGGGGAAACAGTCCGAAGACGGATATAATAACATGAAATTGCCGGGTAGCCTTATCTATGACGATGAGGATCTGGATGAGGCGGCCAAACGAGTGTTGAATGAGCTGACGGGACTGAAGAATGTGAAGCTGACACAGTTTAAGGCGTATGGATCGAAAAACCGTACCCGTAACCCTAAGGATGTGTTGTGGCTGGAACGTTTTCATCGTTTGGACGAGAAGAAAATAGACCGCATTGTGACTATCGCTTATCTGACATTGGTGAAGATTGACAGACGGTTCGAACAGCTGTCTGATAAATACGATGCTTGCTGGACGCCTGTGACGGAGGTGAAAAGCCTGGCGTTCGATCATTTCCAGATTTTGCAGGATGCATTGGTACATATACGCCATTATGTGGAATATGCCCCTTCCGTAATGTTCGACTTGCTTCCCCGGAAGTTTACGGCAGCCCAGTTGCGGACTGTCTATCAGTTGATTTATGATAAGGTGTTTGATGTAAGGAACTTCCATAAGAAGATAGCGTTGATGCCATATGTAGTACCTTTGGAGGAAAAACAGGTAGGCGTATGCCACAGGGCGGCACGCTTCTATAAGTTCGATCGTTCAATATATAATAAGTCGGGAACGAAGTGATAACAGACAGATAACTTTAGCCTTGTTGTGATTGCTGTGAGAATACTCCGCCTGGTCGTTTCGGGGAATCGGTACATGCTTTGGGATTCTTCACCGGCCTTTCCTTGGAAGGATAATGCTGATAAGCATCGGGACAGAGACTATTATTTTTAAATTCTTAAATTTTCAATTTAAATGTACCTATTAGGTTATGATATTGGCAGTTCGTCGGTAAAGGCGAGTTTGGTAAATGCAGAAACCGGAAAGTGTGTCTCTTCTGCATTCTTCCCTAAAACAGAGGCTGCTATTATGGCTGCCCGCCCCGGATGGGCTGAGCAGGATCCGCAAAAATGGTGGGAAAATCTGAAATTGTCAACTCAGGCTGTCATGGCCGGGAGTGGGATCGGTCCGGATGGAATTGCCGCTATCGGTATCTCTTATCAGATGCACGGACTGGTTTGTGTGGATAAAGGGCAAAATGTATTACGTCCGGCTATTATATGGTGTGATTCACGGGCGGTTCCATACGGGCAGAAAGCGTTTGAGGCATTGGGGGAAACGCAATGTCTTTCTCATCTGCTGAACTCTCCGGGGAATTTTACCGCTTCCAAACTGGCATGGATTAAAGAGAATGAGCCTGCTGTGTACGAACGTATTTATAAAATAATGCTGCCCGGCGATTATATCGCTATGAAACTGACAGGGGATATTTGTACCACGGTGTCCGGTTTGTCCGAAGGGATGTTCTGGGATTTTCAGGCAAATGATGTCGCGGGCTTCCTGATGGATTATTATGGATTCGACCGTTCGCTGATAGCTGATATCAAACCGACTTTTGGCGAGCAGGGGCGTGTAAATGCATGGGCTGCCAAAGAATTGGGCCTGAAAGAGGGAATTCCTGTAACCTATCGCGCCGGAGATCAGCCTAATAATGCTTTGTCGCTCAATGTGTTCAATCCGGGAGAGATTGCTTCTACGGCAGGAACATCGGGAGTGGTATATGGCGTGAACGGTGAGGTAAATTATGATCCGAAATCCCGGGTGAATACTTTTGCCCATGTAAATCATACCGCTGAGCAGACCCGTCTGGGAGTGTTGTTGTGTATCAATGGTACCGGTATATTGAATTCGTGGGTGAAACGTAATGTGGCTCCCGGAGGTATTTCTTACAGTGATATGAACAGGCTAGCGGCACAGGCTCCTGTCGGCAGTGCCGGAGTAAGTATTCTTCCTTTTGGTAACGGGGCGGAGCGTATGCTGGAAAATAAAGAGACAGGATGCTCTATATGTGGAGTTAATTTTAACTTGCATGGAAAGCAGCATATTGTTCGTGCCGCACAGGAAGGGATCGTGTTCTCGTTTAAATACGGTATTGATATCATGGAGCAGATGGGTATCCCTGTACAGAAGATTCATGCCGGACATGCCAATATGTTTCTCAGTCCTATTTTCCGCGAAACATTGGCGGGAGTGACAGGGGCTGTAATCGAACTGTATGACACGGATGGATCGGTGGGCGCCAAGGGGGCCGGCATAGGCGCGGGTGTTTATAAAGATAACAACGAGGCATTTGCCACATTGGAAAAATTGGAGGTGATAGAGCCTGATGTGGCACAGCGCACTGCTTATGATGATGCGTATGCCCGCTGGAAATCTAATCTGGAGAGAGCGATGGCTGCCTTTTAAGGACCTTCGGATAAAGAAATGGCTATCCGCTTGCGTGTTGAAAAAAGATAGTAGATAAATTAGAACAAGTTATTAAAATAAGTAAAGAATTATGGCTACAAAAGAGTATTTTCCCGGTATAGGAAAGATTAAATTTGAAGGTAAGGAAAGTAAGAACCCGATGGCGTTCCGTTATTATGATGCTGAAAAGGTAATAAACGGCAAGAAGATGAAAGACTGGTTGAAGTTTGCTATGGCATGGTGGCATACTTTGTGTGCCGAGGGCGGTGACCAGTTTGGCGGCGGAACAAAGAAATTCCCTTGGAACGGCGATGCCGATAAGGTGCAGGCTGCCAAGAATAAGATGGATGCCGGCTTTGAATTCATGCAGAAAATGGGAATCGAATATTATTGTTTCCATGATGTGGACTTGTGTGAGGAAGCCGATACAATCGAGGAATATGAAGCGAATCTGAAAGAGATAGTTGCTTATGCCAAACAGAAACAGGCTGAAACCGGAATCAAATTGTTATGGGGCACGGCAAATGTTTTTGGTCATGCACGCTATATGAACGGTGCTGCTACAAACCCCGAATTTGATGTGGTTGCCCGCGCTGCTGTCCAAATAAAGAACGCTATTGACGCTACCATCGAACTGGGTGGCTCCAATTACGTGTTCTGGGGTGGACGTGAAGGGTATATGTCTTTATTGAATACAGATCAGAAGCGTGAGAAAGAACATCTGGCTCAGATGTTGACCATCGCTCGCGATTATGCCCGGAGCAAAGGATTTACAGGTACTTTCCTGATTGAGCCCAAACCGATGGAGCCGACTAAGCATCAATATGATGTGGATACCGAAACTGTGGTAGGGTTCTTGAAAACTCACGGACTGGACAAGGATTTCAAGGTGAACATTGAAGTGAATCATGCTACGTTGGCTGGTCATACATTTGAACATGAACTGGCTGTTGCGGTAGATAACGGAATGTTGGGATCTATTGACGCTAACCGTGGCGATTATCAGAACGGATGGGATACAGACCAGTTCCCTATCGACAATTACGAACTGACCCAGGCCATGATGCAGATTATCCGCAACGGCGGTTTGGGTAATGGCGGTACCAACTTCGATGCCAAGACACGTCGTAACTCTACTGATCTGGAAGATATCTTTATCGCCCATATTGCAGGTATGGATGCTATGGCGCGTGCATTGGAAAGTGCTGCTGCTTTGCTTAATGAATCTCCTTACTGCAAGATGTTGTCAGACCGTTATGCTTCATTCGACAGTGGCAAAGGTAAAGAATTTGAAGAAGGCAAGCTGACACTGGAAGATGTAGTGGCTTATGCTAAGCAGAATGGTGAGCCCAAGCAAGTAAGCGGTAAACAGGAATTGTACGAAGCCATCGTCAATATGTATTGCTGATCCGGCCGGGCGGTATTGCACAAGTTTTACCCTTGCAGACCTTTTTTAAATGAGGAGGGCTGTGCAATGAAGTCTGAATGAATTCTGCTAACGGATTATTAAAGAATAAACGGCTGTACACCGTCAGGTGGCAGCCGTTTTTATATTTGTTAGAGGGATATTTTATGAAATAATACTCGCCTATATCGAAAATAATATCTACCTTTGCGGCTGCTAAATTACTAAGTTTATTGAATTTATATGATAAAAAAACTATTATCCGTACTGGTCTTAGTTTTTGCCCTCTCGGGTTCTGTGCTTGCACAGCAATCTATGAGTGACCAACAGGTGTTGGAATATGTGAAGACGGGCATGCAACAAGGAAAAGACCAACGTCAGATTGCTACAGAGTTAGCCCGTAGAGGAGTGACACAAGAACAGGCTAAGCGTGTAAAGAAACTTTATGAACAGCAAAATGGGTCTGCTGATAAAGATGCAAATGCAACGATGCAAAATCGGAACCGTTTGCGTGAAAAGACAAAGACTCAGGAAGATATCTACGTAACAGAGAATTTTACTTTCGACCAACGTTCAGCTGCGGACAGAGTGGTAGGGAAGAACTCGTTGGACAGTGTTTCTGCCAATCGTTATTACGAGGGGATGGGCATGGGCGATATGGAAGAAATGCAGAAGGATAAGGTGTATGGACGGGACATTTTTGAAACCAGAAACCTTACATTCGAGCCGAGTGTGAATCTGGCTACTCCTCCTAATTATCGTCTGGGGCCGGGTGATGAGGTAATCATTGATATCTGGGGTACAAACCAGGCTACCATCCGCGATAATGTATCTCCGGACGGATCTATCACGATCCCCGATTTGGGATTAATTTATCTGAACGGTATGACTATTGCCGAAGCCAACCAATATTTGCGTAAAGAACTGAATAAGATTTATGCAGGGCTTGATAATGAACAGAACCCGTCCTCACAAATCAAGGTTACTTTGGGAAACAGCCGGACTATCCAGGTGAATGTGATGGGAGAAGTGTTCCAACCGGGAACTTATGCATTGTCTTCTTTCTCTACCGTGTTTCATGCACTGTACCGTGCCGGTGGTGTGAGCGATATCGGTAGTTTGCGTAATATACAAGTAGTGCGCGGAGGACAGAAGATCGCTACCGTAGATGTGTACGATTTTATTATGAAAGGTAAAATCAATGATGATATCCGTCTGCAGGAAGGCGATGTGATCATTGTTCCTCCATACGAGGCGTTGGTTAGCATAGAGGGTAATGTGAAACGCCCCATGAAATACGAGATGAAAAACAACGAAAGTGTTGCCACATTGTTGAAGTATGCCGGTGGATTCTCGGGGGATGCCTATACCCGTTCTCTCCGCATGATTCGTCAAAATGGAAAGGAGTATCAGATTTATACGATTGATGATATTGATTATTCCGTATTTCAGGTAAAAGATGGTGATGTGCTGACTGCTGAAGCTATTCTGGATCGTTTTGAGAATAAACTTGAAATCAAGGGTGCTGTCTATCGTCCGGGCATTTATCAGTTCGGAGGAACTTTGAATACAGTCCGCCAACTGGTGGAAAAGGCTGAAGGTCTTATGGGTGATGCCTTTACAGGACGTGCAGTGTTGCATCGCGAGCGTGAGAATTTGAAGAAAGAGGTTATTCAAGTAGATATAAAAGGTATCATGGCCGGTACTGCACCCGATGTACCTTTACAGCGTAATGATGTGCTTTATATTCCCAGTATTCATGACTTGGAGGATGTGGGAACTATCATGGTGTATGGTGAGGTTGCCCGTCCGGGTGAGTTCGCTTTTGTCGACAATACGACTTTGGAGGATATTATAATCCAGGCTGGCGGGTTGAAAGAATCGGCTTCTACCGTTCGTGTGGATGTTTCCCGCCGTATCAAGGATAGCAAAGGTACGGAAGCGGTTTCCACCATAGGACAAATGTACTCGTTTTCTCTGAAAGACGGTTTTGTGATAGACGGAGAACCGGGTTTTGTGTTGCAACCGTACGATCAAGTATATGTGCGTAAGAGTCCTGCTTATCAGGAACAGGTGAATGTACAAGTGACCGGTGAGGTTTTATATGAAGGTGATTATGCGCTGACAGAGAAGAGTGAACGTCTTTCCGATTTGATCAAGAAGGCAGGTGGAGTGACTCCGTTTGCTTATATCAAAGGGGCCCGTTTAAGCCGTCGTATCAATGACGATGAACGCAAACGTATGGAAACGGTTCTGGATATGGCCAAGACAGGAAAGGACTCCATTGATGTCAACCGGCTGGACTTGGGAGATATCTATTATGTGGGTATCGATCTGGAAAGAGCGATGCTTAAACCCGGCTCCAGTGCGGATATCGTATTGCGTGAGGGGGATGTGATTGAAATTCCTGAATACAACAATACGGTACGTATCAGTGGGGCTGTGATGTATCCCAATACCGTTTCATTTGAAGATGGCAAGACGTTGAAATATTATATCGAGCAGGCCGGAGGTTACGGTTTCCGTGCGAAGAAGAGCAAGGCGTATATTGTATATATGAACGGTCAGGTGAAGAGAGCGAAGAAAGGTAGCCGTGAGCTGATCCAGCCGGGATGTGAGGTGATTGTTCCGGTGAAGGAAAAGAGCAACTGGTCTTTGCAGAACACCTTGTCCATAGCAACCACCAGTGCGTCATTGGCTACTATGATTGCATCTATTGCTAATATCTTAAAATAGAAACAGTATGGCGGAAGATAAGAATTATACGAATAATAAGGAAAGGCCACGGGAAGACGAGGAGTTGGAAATTGATTTGATGGAGTATGTCCGTAAGTTGTGGGCTGCCCGAAAGGTGCTGTTGAAGGCTGCCGGAATAGGTGCTATTGTAGGGGTGATTATTGCTCTGAGTATTCCCAAACAATATACGGTGGAAGTGACATTGTCTCCCGAATCCGGCAAAAGCGGCGGGAGCCTGTCGGGAATGGCTGCCATGCTGGGGATCGGCGGCATGAGTCTGGGCAGTGAGGCGGATGCGTTGAACGTATCTCTTTTCCCGGATATAGTAGCGTCTACTCCTTTCATTCTGGAACTGTTTAATGCACATGTCACCACGTTGGACGGTGAGGTGGATACTACTTTTGTAGCTTATCTCGACGAGCAGAAAGCTCCGTGGTGGGGTGCTGTGATGGGATTGCCCGGGGCGGCTATAGGTGGGGTGAAATCTCTCTTCTCCGATAAGGAAGAGGAAGAAGGGAATAAGCTGGATCCTTTCCATCTGACAGAAGATCAGGCGAAGAAAGTGGAAGCCATGCGTAAGGCGATTACTGCTGATGTGGATAAGAAAACCGGCATCACCACAGTGACGGTGACTTTGCAGGACCCGATGGTTACGGCCGCCATTACAGATACGGTAGTGGTGAAACTTCAAGAGTATATCACAGCGTACAGGGTCTCTAAAGCCCAGCAGGATTGTGCTTATCTGGAACAATTGTATAAGGAACGCCAGCAGGAGTATTATGTAGCCCAGCAGAATTATGCCAATTACATGGATGCTAACAAGGGGGTTGTTCTTCAAAGTGCTTTGACGGAGAGAGAACGATTGCAGAATGATATGAATCTGGCATATCAGGTGTATAGCCAGGTGGCTACCCAATTGCAGGTGGCACGGGCTAAAGTACAGGAGGCCAAACCTGTATTTGCCGTTGTGGAACCTGCCAGTGTGCCGTTGCTGCCTTCGGGAACCAGCAAGAAGGTGATTCTTGTCGGATTTATTTTCCTGGCAGTGGCGGGCGCTTCTGCATGGATCTTGTTCGGACGTGAATTCTTTGAAAATCTGAAGGCAGGACTTAATGTTCCTCAGGAGGGGATGGAGAAGAAGTGATATAAAGATATTGACCTATAAAAACAGGGTGTATCTCTCATAGGAGATACACCCTGTTTTTATAGGTCAATCTTCGAAAATGTTGTCCTGAACGTTACGATAGTCCTGTGTGCAGTTTTCGGTTTTTTTAATTTCACTGGCAAAAACCAAACAAACGCAGAATCAAAACTGCCTTTAATATAAACTTTGATTAAAGTCGAAATCTGTTTGATAGTCTTTCAATCTCGGATGTTTCTTGTCCTTGTCGGACAAAATAACCTTGTCGGCCGGAAGTCGCCAGTCTATGCCTAGATCGGGGTCGTCCCATGCGATTCCTCCTTCGCTTTGCGGAGCATAATAATGGTCACATTTGTATTGGAACAACACTTCGTCACTTAGTACCGCAAAGCCGTGTGCGAATCCGCGGGGGATAAAAAACTGCCGGTGATTCTCTCCAGTCAATTCTACAGCTACATGCTTTCCAAAAGTGGGAGAACCTTTCCGGATATCTACAGCCACATCCAGTACTGCTCCCTTGATTACACGCACCAGTTTGCTTTGTGTGAAAGGAGGTTTCTGGAAATGCAGGCCGCGTAATACACCATAAGTGGAGAAACTCTCATTATCCTGTACAAATGTAGTCCTGCATACTTTTTCTTCAAATTCACGTCCCGAGAAGCTTTCAAAGAAATACCCTCTTGCATCATTAAAAATACGGGGTTCCAAAATGAAAACCCCGTCTATTGCTGTTTTTATAACTTCCATTATTCTAATCCCAGTTCTTTTATAACTTTCAGTAAATATTGTCCGTATTGGTTTTTAAGCATCGGCTGAGCCAGTTCCTGCATCTTTTCCGGGGTAATCCAGCCTTTTCTCAAAGCTATGCCCTCAAGGCACGCCACTTTCAGCCCCTGGCGTTTTTCAATGACTTCGATGTAGGTACTTGCCTCGGCCAGCGAGTCGTGAGTACCGGTATCCAGCCATGCGAAACCTCTGCCCAATGTTTGTACTTTCAATTCCTTGTCCTGAAGAAATTGCTGGTTTACGGTGGTGATTTCCAGTTCTCCCCGTGCCGAAGGCTTGATATTCTTGGCTACTTCCACTACCTTGTTGGGGTAGAAATAGAGTCCCACCACGGCATAGTTGGACTTAGGTTGGGCAGGTTTTTCTTCAATAGAGAGACAATTGCCATCCTTGTCGAATTCCGCTACGCCATATCTTTCGGGATCACTGACCCAATAGCCGAATACCGTTGCTTTCTTGTCCTCTTCGGCGGCACGTACGGATTCTCTCAACATGGCGGACAGACCGTTGCCGTGGAATATGTTATCACCCAGTACAAGGCAGACGGAATCATTTCCGATGAATTTCTCGCCGATGATAAAGGCCTGAGCCAGTCCGTCGGGCGAAGGCTGTTCCGCATATTCAAAGCGTACTCCGAAATCGCTTCCGTCTCCTAACAGTCTTTTGAAGCTCGGTAAGTCGTATGGGGTTGAGATAATGAGTATTTCCCGTATGCCGGCCAGCATAAGTACCGATATAGGATAATAAATCATGGGTTTGTCGAAGACAGGGAGCAACTGTTTGGATACTCCTTTGGTAATAGGATAGAGGCGCGTGCCCGAACCTCCGGCTAGTACAATACCTTTCATATCTTTTTATTTTTTATAATGTTCCTACGATTTGAATTAATAGGCGTTTTTCTCGCCCCGGAACATGTTGGTTACTGTTTTTATCATGATGCGGATGTCGAGCAGGAAAGTCCAGTTCTCAATATACCACAGGTCTCTTCTTACCCTGCCTTCCATTTGGGAAAGTTCTTTGGTTTCTCCCCGATAGCCGGTGACTTGCGCCCATCCGGTGATTCCGGGTTTGACAAGGTGGCGCATCATGTATTTGTTAATCAGTTGGGAATATTCCTCTGTATGTTTCAGCATATGGGGTCTGGGACCTACAATAGACATTTCTCCTTTGAAAACATTAATGAATTGCGGCAGTTCGTCCAGATTGCTCTTTCGCAGGAAGTTGCCGAACTTGGTCTTGCGGGGATCATTCTTGGTAGCCTGCAATGAATCGGACAATGCATTCACTTTCATGGAACGGAACTTATAGCATTTAAAAATTTTCCCGTTTTCCCCGTTTCTCTCCTGTTTGAAGAAAATGGGACCAGGTGATGAAATTTTAATAATAAGACCTACAAATAGGTATATAAATGGAAAAATTGTAAGTAAAAACAGAGAGGAAAATGTCAAATCAAATAACCGTTTTGCCAGTCTGTTTACCGGGTTCTGCAACGGTTCGGTACGGATGGACAATACAGGAACTTCACCCAATAATTCCAGTTGCAGCTGACGCTTTATGTAATTACGTACATGAGGTACGCTATAGAAGCGGATCAGATTGTTCTCGCAATAGTTCATGATGGCCAGAATATCATCCTTTCTGCTGGATGGCAGACCGCAGTACAGTTCGTGCACGGTGTTATGAGACAACCATTCAAATAATTGGTTTACAGGACCTTTAAAGGGAATCCCTTTGGGGTAATTAGAGTCCTTCTCATCATAGAAAATGCCTAAAACCCTGTATCCGTAAGTCAAATCGTTCAACGTATGGTATAGCTCCACCATATTGTCCCCGTCACCTATCAGTACAGTGGCGTGCAGGTTCCTGCCACTGCGGCGGAACATTTTCACAAAGAACCGTAATGTCAGCCGCCATCCTATAGCTAAAGGTATGAAAGACAGATAGAAAACAAGCAGATAGATGCGTGAGAAGTTATCTACTTTAATAATGGCCAGCACCGTGAGGAAGATGACTACATGCAAGCTGATTGTTCCTAACAGACGGCCTACAATCTGTTCCGGACGCACTATGCGGTTGTGCAGTATGACCCCAAAGATGGATATGCATGGAATATAGCACAGGTTGGAAGTCAGCAGGTAGGTTTTCAATGAAATATGGGCTATGGCCTGTGAATCTATTCCTTTCAGAATAAAAAACACAAGTATCATAGAAAGGTTCAACAAGGCAAAATCACCTAATATCGCTACTAGTTTAATTATATCAGAGTTTTCAGTTGTCGGTTGTTTCATGACAAAAAAAATGTTAGTCGTATGCAAATATAGAACATATAAATTAAAACGCAATACTTTTTTTAAAAAATAATACTTATCTTTGCGGTCATACAACGTAAAAAATGAATCATATGAACATCAAGAATAATCACCTCGTTATAATGGCCGGAGGTGTTGGAAGCCGTTTCTGGCCGATGAGTACTCCTGATTATCCTAAGCAATTTATTGATGTACTGGGTTGCGGCCGTACATTGATCCAACTTACGGCTGACCGTTTCCAGGGGATCTGTCCTCCGGAAAATATTTGGGTGGTGACATCAGAGAAGTATGCGGACACTGTAAAGGAGCAGTTGCCCGATATTGCTGATGATCATATCTTGCGTGAGCCTTGCCGTCGCAATACGGCTCCTTGTATAGCATACGTCAGTTGGAAAATAAAGGCACGTAATCCTAAGGCCAATATGGTGGTGACCCCCAGCGACCACATTGTGATGAATATTGCGGAGTTTCAGCGGGTGATTAATTCGGCGATGAATTTTACGGCCGATTCGGACGCTATCCTTACCCTGGGCATGAAACCTACTCGTCCTGAGACGGGCTACGGTTACATTGAAGCTGATCTCAGTGTACCTTCTACCGCCAATAAGGAAGTATTCCGGGTGTATTCTTTTAAAGAGAAACCTGATCTGGAAACAGCCCGGCGCTATATTCAAAAAAATAATTTCTTCTGGAATGCCGGTATTTTTGTGTGGAATGTAAATACGGTGGTGAATGCCCTGCGCGTATATCAGCCTGCCATTTCGAAGGTGTTCGAGCGTTTGCTTCCTTATTATTATACGGACAAGGAGCAGGAAATGATTAACCAGAATTTCCCTTTGTGCGAGAATATTTCGGTGGATTATGCCATTATGGAGAAGGCGGATGAGATTTTTGTCCTTCCTGCCAGCTTTGGATGGAGTGATTTGGGTACTTGGGGATCGTTGCACGAGAATTTGCCGAAAGATGCCCATAATAATACGCAGATAGGTGAGAATATAAAGTTGTATGAAACCCGTAACTGTGTGATTCACACTACACAGGAAAAGAGGGTGGTGGTACAGGGACTGGACGGATATATCGTTGCTGAGAAGAATAACACATTGTTGATCTGCCGGTTGAGCGAGGAACAGCGCATCAAAGAATTCTCGGCAGAGTAAGTATTCTTTCTTGTATATATTTTATTTCTGCATACATGGAGTGTATGCTGTCTGTTATCTGCCGTTCTGTTTGGTCATTTTGTCCTTTGTCATGCCGAAAGGCAGATAGCGGTAGATAGCTATGTGATATGAAATAACTTAGAAGGCCTGCATGAGGCCATTTACAATAAACGAAATGAAAAAAGTTGCTTTAATTTCAGGTATTACAGGTCAGGACGGTTCATTCCTGGCAGAGTTTTTGATTGAAAAGGGATATGAGGTTCACGGTATTCTGCGCCGTTCTTCTTCATTCAACACAGGTCGTATAGAACATCTCTATCTGGACGAGTGGGTTCGTGATATGCAAAAGACCCGTTTGGTGAACCTGCATTGGGGGGATATGACCGACAGTAGTTCGCTGATACGTATCATTCAGGCTGTACAGCCCGATGAAATCTATAATCTGGCTGCTCAGAGCCATGTGAAAGTAAGTTTCGATGTGCCCGAGTACACTGCGGAAGCGGATGCGGTAGGCACGCTGCGTATGTTGGAAGCTGTCCGGATCCTGGGTCTGGAAAAAAAGACCAAGATTTATCAGGCATCTACCTCCGAGTTGTTCGGACTGGTGCAGGAAGTCCCTCAGAAGGAAACGACTCCTTTCTATCCCCGTTCTCCGTATGGGGTGGCCAAGCAGTATGGTTTCTGGATTACCAAGAATTATCGTGAAAGTTACGGTATGTTTGCCGTGAACGGCATCCTGTTCAACCATGAGAGCGAACGTCGTGGTGAAAACTTTGTAACACGCAAGATTACTTTGGCTGCCGCACGTATAGCCCAGGGATATCAGGACAAACTGTATCTGGGAAATCTGGATTCTTTGCGTGACTGGGGCTATGCCAAAGATTATGTGGAGTGTATGTGGATGATTCTTCAGCACGATACTCCCGAAGATTTTGTTATTGCGACCGGCGAGTACCATACGGTGCGCGAGTTCTGTACCTTGGCCTTCAAGGAAGTGGGCATTGAATTGCGCTGGGAAGGCAAAGGGGTGGATGAAAGAGGCATCGATGTGGCGACGGGCAAGGAACTGGTTGCCGTCGATCCTAAGTATTTCCGTCCTGCCGAAGTGGAGCAGTTGCTGGGTGATCCCACTAAAGCCAAAACCTTATTGGGCTGGAATCCCCGTAAGACTTCTTTCCCCGAACTGGTGAAAATCATGGTGAAGCATGATATGAAGTTCGTGAAGAAACTATATTTAAAGGCTCAAATAGCGGAATAATGGAAAAAACAGCCAAGATATATGTAGCAGGACACCACGGACTGGTGGGTTCTGCTATATGGAATAATTTGCAGCAAAAAGGATATACCAATCTGGTAGGCCGTTCTCACAAAGAACTGGATCTGCTGGACGGGCAGGCTGTGAAGGAGTTCTTTGATGAAGAGCAGCCCCAGTATGTCATTTTAGCGGCGGCACATGTGGGCGGTATCATGGCGAACAGTCTTTACCGTGCCGATTTTATTTATCAGAACTTGCAGATTCAGCAGAATGTGATAGGAGAGAGCTTCCGTCACAATGTAAAGAAACTCTTGTTTTTGGGAAGCACTTGCATTTACCCTCGTGATGCCGGACAACCCATGAAGGAAGAGGTGTTGCTGACTTCACCGTTGGAGTACACCAACGAACCATACGCTATTGCGAAGATTGCGGGATTGAAGATGTGCGAAAGCTTTAACCTGCAATATGGAACCAATTACATAGCCGTGATGCCCACGAACCTTTACGGACCCAATGATAATTTCCATTTGGAGAACAGCCATGTGCTGCCTGCCATGATTCGTAAGATTCATTTGGGAAAATGCCTGAATGAAGGAGATTGGGATGCGGTGCGTAAAGATATGAATCTCCGCCCTGTGGAGGGAGTAAGCGGTTTGAATACGGATGAGGAAATTCTGGCTGTATTGAAAAAATACGGCATCTCCGGACAGGAAGTGACCTTATGGGGTACAGGCAAGCCGTTGCGTGAATTCTTATGGAGTGAGGAAATGGCCGATGCCAGTGTCTATATCATGGAGCATGTGGACTTTAAGGATACATACACACCCGGTTCCAAGGATATCCGTAACTGCCATATCAATATCGGTACGGGAAAAGAAATCACCATCGCTCAATTGGCGGATAAGATTGTCAAAGAAGTGGGCTATCAAGGCAAACTGACTTTTGACGCTACGAAGCCCGACGGCACTATGCGCAAGCTGACGGATGTAAGCAAATTGCATAGTCTGGGATGGCAGCATAAGATTGATATAGAAGAGGGAGTACACCGAATGTATCAATGGTATTTGTCTTAGAAGATGAAGATGCAAGATGATAGATCTTTCGGGTGTAAGATTATAGATCGTTCGTATGCAAGATGATAGATCTTTCCGGCATAACACATAAAAGTTTCGGGCATAACTTC
>ERZ779827.376-NODE-376-length-17140-cov-2.2549_pt1 | contig 17140 bp, 11 predicted proteins | sample MGYA00433089_ERZ779827 | MGnify/ENA primary metagenome ERZ779827 (study PRJEB29588, sample SAMEA2147589) | human gut metagenome | biome: human gut; feature: human-associated habitat; material: faeces | place: Denmark | collected 2008/2010 ...
AAAGTTAGGAAAGAGATTGATAATCCCAATTATTTTTCAGATTTTTGTGCCTTATAATCCACATCTGAAATAAAATGGAGAACAAACTGTATAGACTGGTCTTTTTAACTATGGTTTTCTTCTTTGCAGTAGGAGCGCAGGCGCAACGAAGAAATTCCCGTTACGTAGAATATATAAATAAGTATAGTGATCTGGCTGTGGAGCAGATGAAGCTTCATAAGATTCCGGCTAGTATAACGCTGGCGCAGGGATTGTTGGAAAGCGGAGCCGGATATAGCCAGTTGGCACGCAAGAGCAACAACCATTTTGGTATCAAGTGCGGCGGCAGTTGGCGGGGGCGTAGTGTCCGCCATGATGACGATGCGCGTAATGAGTGTTTCCGTGCGTACAGTAATCCACGTGATTCGTACGAAGACCACTCTGAGTTTCTGAGACGCGGAGCCCGCTATTCCTTTCTTTTCAAACTGGATATTACAGACTATAAAGGTTGGGCACGGGGATTGAAGAAAGCCGGATATGCCACCGACCCTTCTTATGCCAACCGTCTGATTACTATCATCGAAGATTATGACCTGTATAAGTACGACCGTAAGGGTGTCTACTCCGAACGTAAGCTAAGGAAAAACCCCTGGTTGATGAATCCGCATCAGATTTACATAGCCAATGATATTGCCTATGTTGTCGCCCGCCACGGAGATACTTTCCAGGATTTGGGCAAGGAATTGGGCATCAGTTGGAAGAAACTTGTGAAGTATAACGACTTGCATCGTGAATATACCTTAATGGAAGGAGATATCATCTATCTGAAATCCAAAAAGAAGAAAGCCTCCAAACCTCATACTGTATATGTGGTGAGGGACGGTGATTCCATGCATGGCATTTCCCAGAAATACGGTATCCGGCTCAAAAACCTGTATAAGATGAATCGTAAGGACGGTGATTATGTCCCCGAAGTGGGCGACCGCCTGCGTCTTCGTTAGGCAGCTTTGAACACGCTTCTTTTCCTTTTTGTAAAAGTTGGACAAAAGGAAAACTAAATGACTCATCCGGATGTTATTATTAGGATAAAACATGATTGGAGTATGAGTCTAAATATTGCAAAAGTTGACAAGAAGCGTGTCGTCATAGTAGGCGGTGGTTTCGGTGGCCTGAAGTTAGCTAATAAGCTGAAGAAATCAGGCTTTCAGGTGGTATTGATTGATAAGAACAATTATCATCAGTTTCCCCCGTTGATTTATCAGGTGGCTTCGGCGGGTATGGAACCTACTTCCATTTCGTTCCCTTTCCGTAAAATTTTCCAGCACCGGAAAGACTTTTATTTCCGAATGGCGGAAGTACGCGCCATTTTCCCGGAAAAGAACATGATACAGACTTCCATTGGGAAAGCCGAATACGATTACCTCGTCTTGGCGGCAGGCACTACCACCAACTTTTTCGGTAATAAGCATATCGAAGAAGAGGCCATGCCGATGAAGAACGTCTCCGAAGCCATGGGACTGCGGAATGCTCTTTTGGCTAATCTCGAACGGGCGTTGACCTGCTCAACCAAACAGGAACAACAGGAACTGCTGAATATCGTCATTGTAGGCGGAGGAGCCACAGGCGTAGAAGTGGCCGGTGTACTTTCGGAAATGAAGAAGTTTGTACTGCCGAACGATTATCCCGATATGCCGGCTAGCCTGATGCATGTCTATCTGGTGGAAGCCGGACCACGGCTGCTTGCCGGAATGTCGGAGGATTCATCCGCTCATGCGGAAAAATTCCTTCGTGAAATGGGAGTGAACATATTGCTGAACAAGCGTGTGGTCGACTATCGCGATCATAAGGTAATGCTAGAAGACGGTAGCGAGATTGCCACTCGTACCTTTATTTGGGTGAGTGGCGTGACTGGTGTTACTTTCGGAAACATGGATGCTTCGTTGATAGGGCGTGGCGGACGTATTAAAGTCGATGAATTTAACCGGGTGGAGGGAATGAAGAACGTCTTTGCCATTGGTGACCAATGTGTGCAGTTTTCTGATAAAGACTACCCCAACGGACATCCTCAACTGGCACAAGTTGCTATCCAGCAGGGTGAACTCCTGGCAAAGAATCTGATGCGTCTTGAAAAAGGAGAGGAGATGAAACCTTTCCATTACCGGAATCTCGGCTCAATGGCAACTGTCGGTCGTAACCGTGCCGTGGCGGAATTTAGTAAGATAAAGACGCAAGGTTGGTTTGCCTGGGTGTTGTGGCTGGTAGTTCATTTGCGTTCTATTCTTGGCGTGCGCAACAAGGTGGTGGTACTACTTAACTGGATATGGAACTATTTCACTTACGACCAGTCCATGCGTATGATTGTCTATGCCCGGAAAGCAAAGGAGATTCGTGACAGGGAGGTCGTTGAAGCGACTACCCACTTAGGAAAAGACCTGCTGCACGAACCGCAACAAAGCGGACAGGAAAAAGCATAATGTCGTCTTATGCGACACACCGTTCTGTTTCTGAACGGTAAATTCGTACAGGGTGTTCGATTTCGGACACCCTTTCTTTTGGGCTACATTCTCTATTTCAGTAGTTTATGATTCTGGCACGGATTTGGTATATATAAGTTCCGAATGAATATAATACATGATAAAATCATAAACAATCAGATATGGACAGAGAAATTCCTAAGGAAGTTCGTCAGAAAGAACGTAATAAGAAAATCATTCGTTATTCGGCCATAGGAGTGGCAGGAGTTATTGTTGTCAGTGTACTCATCTCTTTGATGAGAGTGGGAGTAGAAGAAAAAGATCTTGTTTTCTCTACAGTTGACAAAGGAGTGATCGAAGTCAGTGTCAGTGCGTCGGGAAAGGTGGTTCCTGCTTTTGAAGAGATAATCAATTCGCCTATTAACTCCCGTATCCTTGAAATCTATAAAAAAGGAGGCGATAGCGTGGAGATAGGCACTCCGATTTTGAAACTCGATCTTCAAAGTACGGAAACACAATACCAGAAACTGTTGGATGAAGAACAAATGCGTCGTTATAAACTTGACCAGCTTCGTGTCAACAGCCAGACCAAACTTTCCGATATGGCGATGCAGATCAAGGTTTCAGCCATGAAACTTAGCCGGATGAAGGTGGAACTGCGGAACGAACATTATCTGGACAGTCTCGGGGCAGGAACAACGGATAAAGTCCGTCAGGCGGAACTAAGCTATAATGTTGCCCAGCTCGAATACGAACAACTTCAACAGCAGTTTAAAAATGAACAGGAAGTGGCCGCCGCAGAGTTGAAGGTGCAGGAACTTGATTTCAATATCTTCCGTAAGAGTCTGGCGGAGATGAAGCGTACGTTTGAGGATGCGCAAATACGTTCTCCCCGAAAAGCTATCCTTACCTTTATTAATAATCAGATTGGTGCACAGATTTCGCAGGGCGAACAAGTGGCAGTCATCTCCGATTTGAGTCATTTCAAAGTGGAAGGCGAGATTGCCGATACGTACGGCGACCGTGTGTCGGCAGGGGGAAAAGCGATTGTGAAAATCGGCAGTGATAAATTGGAAGGAACTGTCAGCAGTGTGACACCGCTTTCCAAGAATGGGGTGATCTCTTTCAGCGTACAGTTGAAGGAGGATAACCACCGCCGTCTGCGTTCCGGATTGAAGACGGATGTCTATGTGATGAATGCCGTGAAAGAAGATGTGATGCGTATTGCCAATGGCTCTTTCTATGTGGGACGCGGTGAATATGAACTGTTTGTCTGCGATTCGGATAGCGAACTGGTCAAACGTAAAGTACAGTTGGGCGATTCCAACTTTGAATATGTAGAAGTGCTGAGCGGGTTGAGACCGGGCGACAGGGTAGTGGTGAGCGATATGAACTCCTATAAAAACAAGAATAAACTGAAACTAAAATAAGGTAGAAGATATGGTTGTCAGGGTATATTTGAAACAAGCGTGGAACTTAATGAAGCAGAATCCGCTTTTCAGCACGCTCTATATTGTAGGAACAGGGATTTCTATCGTTATGACAATGGTAATAGCTATTGTGTATTATGTGCGGTTGGCTCCTGTTTATCCGGAGACGAACAGGATGCGTACATTGGTGGTGAAATCCGCTAAAATGACAAACGATGAGAGTACTCATTCTGCCAATATCAGTTATGCAATGTTGAAAGACTGGTTCTACTCGTTGGAAAGTGCGGAAGTAAGTACCGGAGTGTTTGGTACAAGTTATGCCCGGGTAACAAACGACAAAGAAGAAATTCCGACTTATGCAAGGTATACGGACGAGAACTTTTTCCGTGTCTTTCCTTTGGTCTTTCTGGAGGGGAAGCCATTTACTGAGGCCGATCGCCGTAGCGGTATTCATAATGTAGTACTGACAGATAGTTATGCACAGCAGCTTTTCGGAACAACTAAGGGAGTGGTCGGTAAAAACTTCTTAATGGATTATACCAATGTAAAAGTAGTGGGTGTTGTGAAAAGTGGCAGTTTTCTTACACCGGACTCGTATGCCCAAGTTTATCTTCCTTATAGTTGTCGCGAAGGCTATGATGATGAAGGAAGCCATTGGGCGTTGGGAGGTTATCGTGTCTACATTTTGATGAAGGAATCGAAAAGTGTCACAGATGTACAAGATGAAGTACTGGAACTTATCCGTAAATTTAATGTATCGGATATGGGTGACGGGTGGAAGCTGGATTTAGTGGGACAACCCGAACTTTATTGGCATAGCACTTTCCGCCTCTGGAGTAATGTCGCTGTCGACTGGGGCAGGGTGATATGGATGTTTGTAGGTATCTTTATGGTATTACTTTTTGTTCCCGCTTTCAATTTGAGCGGCATGATTTCTGCCCGTATGGAACGCCAGTTACCGGATTTGGGTATACGTAAGGCGTTTGGTGCTTCCCGCAGGCGGTTATTGGTACAGATTATCTGGGAAAATCTACTCCTTACAGGCTTGGGAACTCTTCTCGGATTGGTAATAGCTTGGATTGTACTTGCTTTGTCGGGATATGAGATATTCAGTTTATTCGAAGTCTTTCCTAAGTTTCCTCCTAAAGGAGTGAATTTGGGAATGGGAATTGATATGTTTTTTGCTCCGTTAATCTTTGTGGCAGCGGCTCTGTTCTGTTTATTACTGAATCTGATATCAGCGTTAATACCCGCATGGAATGCATTGCGCCATCCGATAGTTGAATCTTTGAATGAGCAGAAATAGGGTTATCACCTTATATATAATAGAATTAGATCATTATGTTGAAACTGATACTGAAAAATCTTTGGGCACGGCGAGTCCGGAATGCGTGGTTGCTTGCCGAACTGATACTGGTCACTGTTCTGACCTGGTATATCACTGATCCTCTCTTTGTGTTAAGTTATAATCAGACGTTGCCTTTAGGATACGAACCGGACGGGTTGCTGATTGCTCCTATCCGCAGTTTGCCTTCCACTGCTCCTGATTATAATAAGGAAGAAGCGGATTCTCTTCATACAATGGAAAATATGCATCGTATGTTACGTAAGTTACGTGATTATCCCGGTGTACAGAATGCTGCTCCTTTGGTGACTTTTGCTTTTCCGGGTTCGGGAGGGAGTTCGTATAATACTTATGCATACGATACATTGGCAATACCGGCGTCCATATCCTACTTTATACCCCATACCGGATTCTTTGAGACTTTTGGTTTCAAAACCTTTGAAGGAAAGACATTGGGAGAATTGGACAATATGGATTATCAGAGAAATGATCTTGTTGTATCTGCTGATTTGTTGCAGATCCTTCCGAAGGTCGGCCGGTTGACCGGAAAACGACTGTTTTATAATAGCGATGACGATGAGAAGGATACAACTTTCTTTCAAATAAAAGGAGTCGTGGAGAAAGTGCGTTCCCGTAATTATGAACAAGGTATGTATTCTTTCTTTGAACCGCAATTGAATGTTCGTTCGAAAGAAGTATGGAACGGGGGATCTTTTTTGATTCGTCTGCAACCGGATGTGTCCGAGCAACGTTTTCTGCATGACTTCCGTACTTGGGCATACAGTAATCTGAAAGCCGGTAATCTTTATATACGGGAGGTCTCTACTTACAAGGAACAATTGGATTACTTGGAATATGGCTCCGGTGTTACCAATAAATACCGGATGAATATAATATTAGCGGTTTTCTTTCTTATTAATCTGGCGTTAGGAGTCACCGGTGCTTTCTGGCTCCAAACCCGTAGCCGCCGTGAAGAGGTGGGAATTATGTTGAGCTATGGGGCAGCACCGGGTAATATATGCAGGCTATTAATGGGAGAAGCTGCTATATTGGCTTCGTTTGCCTGGTTGGTGGGGTGTCTGATTTATTTGCAGTATGGACTGGCAGAAGGCAACTGGTATGAACAGGGCTATGTCGTGCCTTCACTTTGGATTAACAATTTCTGGCTGCATTATATAGTAGTGTCACTTATAGTTTATATCATTATTATCGTTGTGGTGTTGCTCGGAGTCTTTATTCCGGCTTACAAGATAAGTAGGATTCCTCCCACCGAAGCCTTGCGTGATGAATAAATGATGAAAGATACGACCGGAAAAAGAGAAAGACAGATTATAATAATAACGATTTAAATACTTACGACTGTGATTAAATTAGTTGGCATTAATAAGATTTATCGCACCAATGAGATTGAGACGGTAGCGTTGGAGGATGTAAACCTTACAGTGAATAAAGGAGAGTTCCTGAGCATTATGGGGCCGTCAGGTTGTGGTAAATCCACTTTATTGAACATTATGGGGCTATTGGATACACCAACCGGTGGAAGTATAGAAGTAGCCGGAACAAGAATTGAAAGCATGAAAGATAAGGAACTTGCCGCTTTCCGTAATAAGAAACTGGGATTTGTGTTTCAGTCCTTCCACCTGATAAATTCGCTCAATGTGCTGGATAATGTCGAGTTGCCTTTACTTTATCGTCGTATGAGTAGCAGTGAACGCAAGCGGTTGGCACAGGACGTTTTGGCAAAGGTGGGGTTAAGTCACCGGATGCGTCATTTCCCGTCTCAGCTCTCCGGTGGTCAGTGCCAGCGTGTTGCTGTTGCCCGTGCGATTATCGGCAATCCGGAGATTATCCTTGCTGACGAGCCGACCGGTAACCTGGACTCCAGAATGGGAGCGGAAGTTATGGAACTGCTTCACCGGTTGAATAAGGAAGACGGACGGACGATTGTTATGGTGACGCATAATGAAGAACAGGCAAAACAGACTTCGCGGACAGTTCGTTTCTTTGACGGGCATCAAGTGCAGTAAAAAGTTAAGGCTATTTGCATTGTTTTCAATATAATAACTTATCTTTGTGCGAACAATATTGAAAGAGGTGCAGATCTTTTGCTTATGAAACAACGATATTTCTGTGTGTTTGTAGTTCTGTTTATTGCCGTTCTTTGTCAAGCGGCAGCATCGGAGCGTACATACAATGTGCTTTTTATCCAATCGTATACTTCGCAGACTCCTTGGCATCGCGATTTGAACCAAGGTTTGGTGAAAGGCTTTAAAGATAATGGATTGAAAGTGAATATAACGACTGAATATCTGGATGCGGATTTTTGGGCATTCAGATCTGAGAAAGTCATTATGCGTCGTTTCTGTGAGCGTGCTCGTGACAGGGAAACCGATTTGATTGTGACATCCAATGATGAGGCTTTCTATACGCTCTTTGCGTGTGGAGACTCGTTGCCCTTGCAAATACCGGTTGTGTTTTTTGGTATTAAGTATCCGGATGAGAAGCTGTTTGCCGCTCATCCCAATGTCTGCGGATATACGGTCAATCCTGATTTTGATATTATTTTGCGGGAGGCACAGCGACTGTTTCCCAAACGCAAAGAGGTTATTTGTGTGATTGATAATAGTTTTCTGAGTAACAAGGGACTGGAGGATTTTCAGGAGGAATGGGAAGTCTTTCAGAAAGATAATCCCGATTATGACATGAAGATATATAACACACAAAATCAGACAACCAGCCATATTATTTCTGCTATTTGCTATCCGCGTAATAGTTACGGACGTGTGGTAATTGCTCCCAAATGGTCTCCTTTTCTTTCTTTTGTAGGCAAAAACTCGAAAGCCCCTGTTTTTGCTACACAGAATGTTGGTTTGACCAACGGAGTGTTCGGTGCTTATGATTGCGATGCCTATACTTCGGCAATGCAGGCCGCACAGAGAGCTTCTTCCGTGTTAAAAGGAACGTCTCCCAAAGACGTCGGGGTTACTGAGATTCCGCAAGGGTTTATATATGACTACAAGCAACTGGAATTTTTTCATGTCAATCCTGACAAGATAGGCTCGAAAGGAACTGTTGTCAATGAACCCTATTGGGAGAAATATAAACTCTTGTTTATCCTTCTTTATCCGTCTATTCTGGCATTGTTGATTGCATCTATCGTATGGTTGATTCGCGTCAATCGTCGCGAGGCCAAGCGGAGGGTACAGGTACAGACCCGTTTGTTGGTACAAAATAAAATGGTAGAGCAACGCAATGAGTTTGATAATATCTTCCATTCCATTCGCGACGGTGTCATTACGTATGATACCGATTTACATATCCATTTCACCAACCGTTCCCTGTTGCAAATGCTACATTTGCCGTTCGATATAGGCGGACGTGTGTATGAAGGAATGATGGCGGGAAGCATTTTCAAGGTTTATCATAATGGTCAGGATATCCTCCATAAAATGTTGAAGGAAGTAGCAAAGACCGGAAGTGTTATGATACCGCAAGGTGCCTTTATGAAAGAAGTACATAGTGACAAATATTTTCCCGTATCGGGAGAAATCGTGCCTATTTTTTCAAGGGAAGAAATTACCGGTATGGCTCTTTCTGCACGTAATATATCGGATGAAGAGATGCAGAAGCGTTTCTTCGACATGGCAGTGGACGAGAGCGCTATTTATCCGTGGCAGTTTGATATGGAAACAAATTGCTTTATTTTTCCGCAAGGCTTTCTGGTGAGGCTCGGTTATGATGAAGCTGTTACTACCATTTCTCGCAAAGAAATGGATCGTACGATTCATCCGGATGATATAAAAGAAATACGTGTTCTTTTTGACAAGGCCTTGTCGGGTGAAGAAGAAAGCACACGTTTGAACTTCCGCCAGCGTAATGTGAAAGGCGAATATGAGTGGTGGGAGTACCGTTCTTCTATTGTTACCGGCTTGACGCAGGATTCTCTCTATAATATATTAGGTGTATGTCAGAGTATCCAGCGGTATAAGACTGCTGAGCAAGAGATGCGGGAGGCACGTGATAAGGCGCTTCAGGCGGATAAATTGAAGTCGGCCTTCCTTGCCAATATGAGCCACGAAATCCGCACTCCGCTGAATGCTATCGTCGGTTTCTCCGATTTGTTGAGTGATACGAGTAACTTTACCGAAGAAGAGGTGACGCAGTTTATTGCCACAATCAACAAGAACTGCGGATTGTTACTGGCTTTGATTAACGATATTCTCGATTTGTCGCGCATCGAATCGGGAACAATGGAATTTATGTTTGCGGAACATAACCTGCCTTTATTGCTCAAAACTGTCCATGATTCGCAGCGCCTGAATATGCCTGCGGGCGTAGAACTGGTACTGCGTATGCCTGCGGGCGACAAGAAATATCTTACGACAGATAATGTCCGCCTGCAACAGGTAGTCAATAACCTTATTAATAATGCTGCCAAGTTCACCGGTAGCGGCTTTATCACTTTCGGTTATGAAGAAGATGAAGAACCGGGTTATACCCGGATTTTCGTAGAAGATACGGGAGTCGGCATTTCGGAAGAAGGTATCCGCCATATCTTCGAGCGGTTCTATAAGGTCGATAACTTTACGCAGGGGACAGGTTTGGGATTGAGTATTTGCCAGACTATTGTCGAACGTCTGAAAGGAACTATCAGTGTCACTTCCGAAGTAGGCAAAGGCACCCGCTTTACGGTACGTCTTCCTAACTACTGCGAATAGACACCCGTATCTGCTACAAACAATACTAAAACGGCTGCATACATAATCGAACGTTCATTTTTGAGCATAGTGTCCGAAAATGAACACTGTTCTTATTCTTTAATTGATTGAAAATAAATACCTTATTCTTTTGGCACATCGTTTGAACCTCCTTAGGTGAAAAATATAGTGCGTAATGAAAAAGAAAAGTATATTGTTTGCTCTTGCTGCTGTTTGCCTGCCTGTGGTATTATCGGCACAGCAGGAAAGGAAGATAACCTTGAATGAAGCTATTGCTATGGCACGCGTGCAATCCGTAGATGCCGCCGTTGCCCTGAATGAATTGAAAACTGCCTATTGGGAATATCGTACCTTCCGTGCCGATCTTTTGCCGGAAGTCAACCTGACCGGTACATTGCCTAATTACAACAAGTCTTATGGCTCCTATCAGAATGCAGACGGTTCATACAGCTTTGTCCGTAACAGTGCTTTGGGACTTTCCGGCGACCTTTCCATTGACCAGAACATCTGGCTTACCGGCGGTAAACTTTCATTGGTGTCTTCGCTCGACTATATGAAGCAGTTGGGCTCCGGAGGCGACCGTCACTTCATGTCTGTTCCCATTACGCTGAAACTCACGCAACCGATTCTTGGCGTAAACAACGTGAAATGGAACAGGCGCATTGAACCGGTACGTTATGCGGAAGCAAAAGCTGCTTTTATCACCGCTACCGAAGAAGTAACCATGCGGGCAATCACCTATTATTTTAATCTCCTGCTGGCCGAAGAAAACTTGGGGACAGCCAGGCAAAACCTCTCCAATGCCGACCACCTCTACAAAGTAGCACTTGCTAAACGTGAAATGGGGCAGATCTCCGAAAACGAACTCTTGCAACTGAAACTTTCCGCCTTGAATGCAAAAGCTTCTTTGACGGAGGCCGAAAGTGACCTCAATGCCAAGATGTTCCAGCTTCGTGCCTTTTTGGGAGTGGGAGAGGATGAAAATCTGCGTCCCGTCATTCCCGAAACTGTGGACGGAACGAAAATGGAATACAATCAAGTGTTGAGCAAAGCTTTGGAACGTAACTCATTTGCTCAGAACATTCGTCGCCGACAGTTGGAAGCTGATTATGAAGTGGCCACGGCACGCGGTAACCTGCGTAGCATCGATCTGTTTGCAAGTGTGGGGTATACCGGAGAGAATCGTGATTTCCCTGCTGTTTACAAGAATTTGCAGGATAACCAAATTGTGCAGGTCGGTGTTAAGATTCCTATTCTGGACTGGGGAAAACGCCGGGGTAAAGTTCGGGTTGCCAAGAGCAACCGTGAAGTGGTGCTTTCCAGAATCCGTCAGGAACAGATAAACTTCAATCAGAACATTTTCCTGTTAGTGGAGAATTTCAATAATCAGGCGCAGCAGTTAGCTATTGCAAAGGAAGCTGATCTCATAGCGCAGCAACGTTACAAGACCAGTATTGAAACCTTTCTGATTGGCAAGATTAATACGCTGGACCTGAACGACGCTCAAAGTTCCAAAGATGCGGCGCGTCAGAAGCACATTTCCGAGCTCTATTATTATTGGTATTATTTTTATCAGATTCGTAGCCTGACGCTTTGGGATTTCCGTACCAATACCGAACTGGAAGCCGATTTTGATGAAATAGTGCGACAATAAAAAAGGAAAGGTCCATAAAGACAGTATTTTTTTGTAGATTTGCATCATCACAGTAATAGAAAAGGAAGCTCTGATAGAATATAGAATAAGGAATACGAACTATGATTCTGATAATTGACGATGATAGCGCGGTACGTTCTTCGCTTAGTTTTATGTTGAAGCGTGCGGGATACGAAGCACAGGTAGTTCCCGGTCCCCGGGAAGCTATCGAAGTAGTGCGTACGGTAGCTCCGGATTTGATACTTATGGATATGAACTTCACTCTCTCAACGACAGGTGAAGAAGGTTTGACTCTGCTCAAACAAGTGAAAGTGTTCCGTCCCGACACTCCGGTGATACTGATAACAGCTTGGGGGAGTATCCAACTTGCCGTGCAGGGAATGCAGGCAGGAGCTTTTGACTTTATTCCCAAACCGTGGAACAACGCTGCCCTGCTGCAACGTATCGAGACGGCCTTGGAACTTTCCACTGCTCCTAAAGAAACAACGCAGGAACAGAACGACGCATTCAATCGTAATCATATCATCGGTCGTAGCCAAGGCTTGACGGACGTATTGAATACCATTGCCCGCATTGCAAAGACCAACGCCTCCGTATTAATAACAGGCGAAAGCGGTACAGGTAAGGAACTGATAGCCGAAGCGATCCATATTAACAGCCAGCGTGCTAAGCATCCTTTTGTAAAAGTAAACCTCGGAGGAATTTCCCAAAGCCTGTTTGAAAGTGAAATGTTCGGGCACAAGAAAGGAGCTTTTACCGACGCTTCCGCCGACCGTACCGGACGTTTCGAAATGGCAGACAAGGGAACGATCTTCCTTGATGAAATAGGCGACCTCGACCTTTCCTGTCAGGTGAAGCTTCTGCGTGTATTGCAGGATCAGACCTTCGAAGTGCTCGGCGACAGTCGTCCCCGCAAAACGGACATCCGTGTAGTTTCCGCCACCAATGCCGATTTGCGCAAAATGGTGAATGAACGTACTTTCCGTGAAGACTTGTTCTATCGTATCAATCTGATAACCGTTAAACTACCCGCTTTGCGCGAACGCCGTGAGGACATCCCTTTGCTGGTGCGTCACTTCGCTGACCGTCAGGCAGAGACGAACGGATTGCCTCGCACGGAATTTTCCGCTGATGCCATGCAATTCTTGAGCCGCCTGCCTTATCCGGGAAATATCCGCGAATTGAAGAACTTGGTGGAACGTACGATACTTGTCAGTGGCAAGCCTACTCTCGACGCATCCGATTTCGACGCCCAGTATATCCGCCATAACGATCAGAAAGCAGCCGAAAGTACTTCTTTTATCGGCATGACTTTGGACGAAATAGAGCGTCAGACCATACTTCAGGCTTTAGAACGGCATAAAGGTAACCTGAGTCAGGTAGCTATGGCATTAGGTATCAGTCGTGCCGCCCTTTACCGGAGGCTTGAAAAGCATAATATAAATTATACGTTATAATAGCTTGTATATTGTAGCTCTGTCTGATGATGCAGACAGATAATTACCAGTGAATCATATAACTTAAAACTATTTGTCCGTGCGAATCAAAGGCTTCTTTTACATATTCGTCATCTTGTTGCTGATTTTGGGAATTGGCTTGCTTTGCCTTTCCGGCCAGTTACGTCCGGCTTTCTTTTATGTAGGAGAGGGGCTGATCCTGTTCATCTTGGTCTATCTGGTTTTCTTTTATCGTAAGATAGTGAAACCTTTGAACACGATTGGAAGCGGTATGGAATTGTTACGCGAGCAGGATTTCAGTAGTCGACTGAGCCGGGTGGGGCAGTACGAAGCCGACCGTATCGTGAATATCTTTAACCGCATGATGGAACAACTCAAGAACGAACGCCTCCGTCTGCGCGAACAGAATCATTTTCTCGATTTGATGATTAAGGCTTCTCCTATGGGAGTTATCATCACCTCCCTTGACGACGAACTTTCGGAACTTAACCCTATGGCGTTGAAAATGCTCGGTGTCCGCTTCGAAGATGTTCAGGGGAAAAAGATGAAAGACGTTGACTCCCCGTTAGCCGGGGAACTTGCCAGTCTGCCGAGAGGTGAGACAGTAACCGTCCGCCTGAATGACTCGAACATTTACCGATGCACCCATTCCTCCTTTATCGACCGTGGATTCCAACATCCTTTCTTTCTGATCGAAAGCCTTACGGATGAAGTGATGAAAGCTGAGAAGAAAGCCTATGAGAAAGTTATCCGTATGATAGCCCACGAAGTGAACAATACCACTGCGGGAATTACCTCTACGTTGGACACCGTAGAGCAAGCGCTTACCACGGAAGAAGGTATGGAAGACATCTGCGATGTGATGCGTGTCTGCATTGAACGCTGTTTCTCCATGAGCCGCTTCATCACTCGCTTTGCCGATGTAGTGAAGATTCCCGAACCGACGTATTCTCTTGTCAATCTCAACGACCTAGTCTTTGCTTGTAAACGTTTCATGGAAGGAATGTGCAACGACCGCCACATCACTCTCCGCATGGAGATAGACGAAAGTCTGCCGGACGTAAAACTGGACAGCTCCCTGTTTGAACAAGTGCTTGTCAATATCATTAAGAATGCGGCGGAGAGTATCGCACCGGAGGGGAAAAGCATTGTGCCTGAAGACGAAAGTCCGGAACCCAAAGGAGAAATCATTATCCGTACCCTGTCTCCTGCTACGATCGAGGTGATAGACAACGGCAGAGGGATCAGTAAAGAGACAGAAGCCAAACTGTTCAGCCCCTTCTTTTCAACGAAACCGAACGGTCAGGGGATCGGGCTTATCTTTATCCGTGAAGTTCTGATGCGTCACGGATGTACTTTCTCTCTGCGTACTTATTCCGACGGATTAACCAAATTTCGTATTCTTTTTCCTTAAATGTGATAAATGAGAACAGTTCTTCCGTCAAACAGAACTATTAATTGTCCCCAAATACCCTTACCTTTGCCCCGCTCAATTCAATAGAATTTAAGGTATGAGACTAATGGTAAAAGGTGTACTAACGCTCTTTCTTTTCTTGACTATCAGTATTCCGCTAAGCGCGCAGTATATACTGCAAGGCGTGGTGACTGATTCTCTGACAAAGGAACCTTTACCTTATGCATCTGTACGTCTGAAAGACACGACCGAAGGAACGACCACCGGAAGCGACGGACGTTTCTACTTCAAGACCAGCCGTTCCGAAGCAGTGCTGGTAGTTTCAGTGATAGGCTATAATGATTACAGCCGGCAGATTCGTCCTGCCCGGAATGCATCTTATAAAATCGCCCTTTCACCCACTTCGTATTCCCTCAATGAAGTCGTAGTAAAGCCCAAACGCGAACACTACCGTAAGAAAGACAATCCTGCCGTAGAATTTGTCCGTCACATGATAGAGCATCGTGACGACCATTCGCCTGACGAAAAAGATTTCTGGCAACGTGAACGCTACGAGAAAACTACCTTCGCACTGAACAACTTTGATGAAGAAAAACAGAAAAAATGGCTCTACCGCAAGTTCGATTTCCTCACGGAATATGTAGATACCTCCGCCGTGACCGGAAAGCCGATCCTTACCGTATCCGCCCGTGAACTGCTCGCTACGGATTATTACCGTAAATCCCCTCATGCCGAGAAACAATGGGTGAAAGGCCGCAAACAGGCAGGTGTCGACGAGTTTCTTTCCAAACAAGGAATGCAGGCAGCTATCAACGAAGTGTTCAAAGACGTTGATATTTACGAGAATAACATCTCCTTGTTCACCAACAAATTTGTCAGTCCCCTGTCGCGCATCGGTACAGGATTCTATAAATACTACCTAATGGACACCTTGCAGATAGCAGGTGAACAATGCGTAGACCTTGCCTTCACTCCCTTTAACTCAGAATCTTTCGGCTTTAACGGACACCTGTATGTGACACTCGACTCCACCTATTTCGTGAAGCGTGCCGTATTCAATTTCCCGAAAAAGATAAACCTGAACTTTGTCGATTATATGTTGCTCGAACAGGAATTTAAACGTGCCGAAGACGGTACGCGCTTGCTCGACCACGAAAGTATTACCGTAGAATTCAAGCTGACCGAAGGACAGGACGGTATCTTTGCCCGTCGCGTAGCGGATTATACGAACTACACATTTACTCCCACTGCCGAAGCGGACAAAGCCTTCGCCAAGCCGGAGCGTATCATTGAAGAAACGGAAGCCCTGTCCCGTCCTGCAACCTTCTGGGCGGAGAACCGTCCGCAAGCCGCTATCTCCGAACAGGAGAACTCCGTGGACAAGCTGATGACGCAACTGCGCGGTTATCCGGTTTACTACTGGACGGAGAAGATTCTCTCTATCCTCTTTACCGGATACATTCCTACTTCCAAAGAAGCCCCTCTTTTCTATATCGGCCCGATGAATGCCACCATTAGCGGTAACACGCTCGAAGGTCCCCGTCTCCGTGCCGGAGGAATGACTACCGCATGGCTCAATCCGCACCTTTTCGGTAAAGGTTACATCGCCTACGGCTTCAAGGACGAACGGGTGAAAGGACTGGCGGAACTGGAATACTCTTTCAAGAAAAAGAAAGAGTACGCCAACGAATTTCCTATCCACTCGTTAAAACTACGTTACGAGTCAGACGTCAATCAATATGGGCAGAACTATCTCTACACAAGTAAAGATAACGTATTCCTTGCCCTGAAACGCGAGAAAGACGATCGCATCGGTTATTTCCGGCAAGCCGAGTTGACCTATACCAACGAGTTCTACTCAGGTTTCTCCTTCCAACTGACGGCACGTCGTCGGACAGACGAGTCCTCCTACCTGATTCCCTTTCTTCAGAAAGAAGGTGATGTGCTGACTCCGGTCAAAGAATACTCCACCAGTGCGGCCGAATTGAAACTGCGCTATGCTCCGAATGAGAAGTTCTTCCAGACGCAGTGGAACCGTTTCCCCGTGTCGCTGGATGCTCCGGTGTTCACGCTCTCCCATACCATTGCCGGAAAGGGAGTGCTGGGAAGCGATTACACCTACAACCATACCGAAGCGGGAGTGCAGAAGCGTTTCTGGTTCTCCGCCTTCGGCTATACGGACGTCATACTGAAAGCTGGAAAAGTATGGGACAAAGTGCCTTTCCCGTTGCTGATAATGCCTAATGCCAACCTTTCCTATACCATTCAGCCCGAATCCTATTCATTGATGAATGCCATGGAGTTTATGAATGATGAATATTTCTCTTGGGACGTCACTTATTTCCTCAACGGCTGGCTGTTCAACCGTATCCCGTTGTTGAAAAAACTGAAATGGCGTGAAATCGTTTCATGCCGGGGATTGTATGGTCATTTGAGCGATAAGAATAATCCGGAATTGAGCGACGGATTGTTTGCTTTTCCGATAGCGGATACCCGTGCCATGGGGAAAACGCCTTACGTGGAAGTGGGCGTAGGTATCGAAAACATATTTAAGGTATTACGCTTGGATTACGTCTGGAGGCTTACCTACCGTGATTCACCCGGAATAGACAAGTCCGGTTTGAGAATAAGTCTCCACATGACCTTTTAAAAGTTAAATCCTGCTAATT